>Ga0134121_10000066_pt1 | contig 115441 bp, 108 predicted proteins | sample KB301_FD_96463 | JGI IMG/M metagenome (GOLD analysis project Ga0134121, IMG submission 96463) | Terrestrial soil microbial communities without Nitrogen fertilizer from Kellogg Biological Station, Michigan, USA - KB3-0-1 | ecosystem: Environmental > Terrestrial > Soil > Unclassified ...
CGCCTGAGTTCGGCGCCGCCATACGCTGTAACGCACTATCCTTGTGTGATGTCATTTTGTGTCATTTTCTCGAGGCGAATGTCCCTGGACTTGCTCTCCGGTGAGGTAAGGACAGTTCCTCCGCGCTTCGTGTAGTGGCGCTTCAGCCAAGCACTGAGTCCGTCCATACCGGGGAATAGAACCCGCTCCGTAATGTTGGCTTGGTCGAGTCTATCGCGAATTTCCCACTTTAGGTCTGGAGCGATGATGATTTTCTTGAACAGGTCAGGCCCTCTTGGGCTTAGCTCATACTGTTTGCTGACCAAGAACTCGTCGAGACGCCCTGTTGGTGAAGGTTGCCCCTGTTTCGCCGGCGGGCGCGACATTACTGAGAATAACGCCGCTTGGTTCACAATCCGCTCATCCAGGGAGGGGGGCTCCATGAAAAGGACGAACTCATAGTCTTGAAACCTATCGAGAGCGAGAAGGTCTGGTACCGCCTCGTCAAGCATTTCCACTGAGAAGATGTTCTTCCTGTTCTTTTGAAGCGCCTGAGCTAACGTATCGGACAGGAGCTTGTTAGTCTCGACATAGTTGACGGCCCAGATCACGGCATCGTGCCCTGGAGCGCCCGCACCTAGATTCGACGTGGCAAAGTGTAATGCCACGAAAGGCGAAAAAGTCCAGTCGAGGAACCTCGTCGGAAGCCCCCGGTGCTGGGCGACGGCCAACCAGTTCCAGAACGAGTCTCCAGGGGACGCGTCACGGTGAGCATATTTCTTAAAATCGTTGAATAACAGTGTCTCGACGTCGGCGAAATGCTCACCTACTCTCAACAGGCTGGGCTCAAGGCCATATTGAGCATCCGTCATGCCCCGATAAACACACCTTGAGCGGTGCCGATTTAAAGCCTCATTAATAGGCTCGAAGTATATCTCTTGGATGAGATCAACCCATTTCTCAACCCGGATCTCAGTCATGGTTTAGGTCCTCAGTCTCGCTCCTAGCGGTGCCGAACGCTTGACGCTTGAGCGGCCGGCGGTCTCGAACGCTCTTGCATGCCGACTCGGTCGCCCGCCGGTCCGCTCCAAGCGAGGGTTGGGCACCATACTGCTACTGACTTTCGCCATATTCTCTCACCTTGCGGAGGTCGGGGAGGTTCCGGATATAATGAAGAAACTTCCCAAGGGGAACCCAATGTCTACCGCAACCGCGCTTGGAGTCGTCCTCATAGGTCGTTGGCTCGAGCTCATCGGGCAGAATAATCTGCGATGTGCAGACGTCAACGAGGTCCCGGAGCGAGTCCACGGGAAGGACGCTGTACCCAGCATACATCACCTCATACACAGGCCAGAGGACATCTGCTTCGTTGTCGGATGGCGATGGAGTCGTCTTGGCGGTACGTCTGAGGAATACCACCAGCTTGCTGCCAAGCTCGGAAGAGAACTCCTTGCCATTTATGTAGACCCAATCATAGGAACTGACGCCCTTGAACGCCTCGAGTGCCTCCAACTTATACAATCCCACCTCGGGGTCAAAATCGACTTCGGTGTATGCGACGATATCGGCCTCCTGGTAGAGATCTTCGAGAGTGGCGGACTTAATGCTGGTGGCGTTTGCAGCGGAAGCGAGGATCACAAGGAGAAACGCGACCCGAATAGTGTGAGATATCATAATCTTCTTCCCTTTTGACGCCTAACGTGCCTGCTGTTCAGCGGCGGCGTTGCCGTCCGCTGCAACAGCTCGGGTTCGGCGTTTCCATTGACATGATCGGCTACCCGCGAATTAGGCTCCGATGACTTGGAGCGCAAAGTTGATAGTCAATACAGCCCAGGCGATTGTAAAGATAACTGCAAGGTGAAGCCCCGTAGAGGACCACTTGAGAGAAGGGCGCCCTTGCATCTTACCTTCGGACGACCCGGTCCTGGTCCAAAGCTTGCAATCATCAAGGCCTTCCTCAAGCCGTTTGAGTTCACGAATCCAATAGAGGTTCCACCGGTACGAGCGGCGGCTGGATTCTGTCCAAACAAGCGAAAGCAAGAACCCAAGCGCCGCAAAGAGTAGCGAGAAGCCTGGACTGCTACGGACAATGCCAATACCAACAAGGAAGGCAGAGTTGGCAACGAGAAACGAACTGTTCCTCTGCCACAGAAGCCTCAGTTCCTCTTCATTGTGGCCGAACGCTAGCTTGTAGACCTCGAAGGCATCGCTCATTGGGCCCCTCCAAACCCTCAAGGGCGCACTAAAGCAGGCGGAACCGACTAACACAAAACCATCATATCCACATCCTCTACAACTAACCCTCTCTGACTAGTGACCCATCTACCCAAGGCTTACCCTCTTGCCGCCGAACGCGCTCAAAGGTGAGCGGCGAAACCGCGCTGTTTGCGGTTTCCGTCCGCTCGACCGCTCGGGTTCGGCGGCTCCGCCTTAGTTCCAACTCTCGGCGTCACCACCGTCATGCGATCTGTCATCCTCGGTACAAGCGGCGCGCTCCTCACCAAGGGTACTACTAACTTCCATTTCTCTCAACCACAAATCTCTCGTCAGGAAAAGGTCGAAGGCGCTCGGGCGAGTCGGGATTGCCCGTGTTGACAATACCGTGACCACTTCGAGTGCCAATATAGACGCCACCAATAGTTTTCAACGAAATAGCCTCACCATAGCGGACACAGGTGGCTGTGTTCTTGGTCAGCAGCTCGGCCAGCTCTACGTTATTGGGCGCCTGGGTCTTGAGAGCCTCCTGGACGGCCACCGTTACCGTGCTGGTGATTCCGGCCCGCACCTCCGGTCCGCCAGCAATCTGCTGCGCCTGTTCGACAAGGTATTGCTTCATGCCCTGATTTACCTGGTATGAGACAACCTCCTGCCTAACCGCAGTCTTCAGGTCTTCCTTGAGTTGCTCCTTTGTATTACCAAACGAATATATGAAGCCGCCAACTGCAACAGAGACGAGAATACCGATGCCCCAGACAAGCCTCGCAAAAATTGTCTGCACGTGCTCTCGATAGGCCGCCACTTCTTGAGCTAGGAGGCGGCGCACCTCGAGTTCGACGGAGTCCTTTAAGTCAGCGTCCATGTGCCAACTCCCTTCGGTTTTGTGTTAACCTGCAGCGCAAGACACATCTGCCCTTGATCATCCACGTTAGCAAACTCTGCGACGGTCTTCCTCCGCCCGCCTCTGCGTACATGCGAATGATGACTCCAAAAAACCTCGCGATCTCAGGCACCTAGAATCGATCTCCTATAGACGGCGCTGCTCAGGTCGTAGAACGGATTAGGGCATAAGCGGCGGCGTAGCCGTCCGCTTGATGCCCAGGGTTCGGCGCCACTCTCCCTTTCATAGACAGCTCGTCTCAATGCCACATCTCCTTCCAATCTATGCTTTCCATGCGGTGCCTCATTTGAGACCAAAAGCGGCCAGAGAAGAAGGCCATATGAACCAGGGAACCCGCCAGACCTCCCATGGCAAGATTGAAGATTAAGCCTGATAGCTTTCGTATAGCAAACACATAAACGAGCAAGAATGTGCAAGAAAAAGAGACGAGGAGAAGTACGAACGCGAGGACCTTCTGCGAGAGTTCAAGGCGCGACAACAGTTCGATCGCCAAAAGAGCGAGAATTAAGCCTGAGCCGATGCCGATCCAGTTCAAGTGAACGGCATCTGCCGCAACCCGATCCCAATCAGTCACGACTGACGTTGTGCAGCCGTCTGATGCGGTACGTGTTGGAAGGTCTTGGAACTGGTCGAGGGAAGCTGCCAGAAGAATGATTGCTGCAACAATCCCAGTCCACCAGCCTGCGGTATGCCTCCCAATAGGTGCGTGGGCGATGATGGCGCTTGCGAGGAGGAGCACTGCAAAGACCGCTACCATCAGGATGAACAAAGGCAGGATCATAGACGCCTCATTTTCCGAAAGAGCCTAAGACTCTGTGTGTCGCCGAACGCAGATGCCGATGAGCGGCGGGAACCGCGTTGTTTGCGGTTTCCGGCCGCTCGATTGGCGGGGTTGGCCGCGCTACCTATACGTTGCGATATTTGTACGCAGCTTCTCCTCTAAAGCAGCAGTTCCAATTCTGCCCCGAGCACTACGCTATAGCTAGACGTTTCGCTGCAGCATGCAAATGCCAGCTTGGTGCCGGAGCGTAGCGGAGGCACCAAACTGGCTCGAGTTGCACCACGTACGCTCTGGACCCAGACAACGCTCCAAGCTGTTTGGCACCGGACCTCTAACAGAGGTCAGTATAGCAAGTGCCACACGTAAAATCGCAACTTCCTGCGCAACTCACGGTAGGTGGACACGAGTTCGCGGTGAGAGCACATGTTGTGCCGACGCTGGGAGTTTTTCCCCCACCATGGGCCCAACCATGGGCGAGGCTCAACTGTCGAAGCGTTTCACGATGGAGGGTGAGTCGATCTTGCTTCTTCATTAAGTAACTCCTTAGAACAGCGGTAAGTTCAAACTGACGTTCAGCGGCCTGCTTCCGAGTATAAGCGGCTTATCCTCTACAGCAGATCTGCTCCAATTCTACCCCGAGCAGCGCGCTATGCCCACAGGAGGCCACCCCATCAGCGAAACAACCAGAGCCAGGAAAATTAGGGGAGAAAAGACTTGCCGCGGTACTTTTCATCTCTACCCACCTCCGATCTCGGCGACAGTCGAGACAACCTCGGCCGCTTGATCTATAGTGTTCGTGCCTCCGCTGCGCCCAACGCTGGTGGCGTTGAACGGCGGCGTCAGCCGTCCGTTCGAACGCCTGTGTTAGCCGCCGCTTCAGTAGCCTTCAGGCGCTTCCCCACAGTCTTTGGCTGCGCTACAACAGAGGCTCCCAACTCCCGAACTTCGTCTGCCTCGATCTTCCCCAGAGCGTCGCGCAAAATTTTGCGGATCTCTTGCGGTTGTGGCGCATTTGGCTGCCCTTCTTCTCGCATATAGATGAAGTCTTCGACTTCGCGGATCGTTGCCTTTAGCTTGGTCGCCCGTTCGCGTGCGCCTGCAAGCTGCAGATCAGGCCGGTAGTGCTGGCGGATCAAGGAGGATGCCAACACGAGCACACCCAAGACGCCTATAATTTCCTTCGAGAGCGACTGCTGCACAAAGGAGGACGCGAGAAGGCCGCCAACTATGAATTGCCCCGCTGTAAGTAACCAGCCTGCAACCCGATGCGCCTTAGCTAGGGACTGCTGCCTGTGGAGTTCGGCACGCGCCTCGTTAAGTCGGATGGTCACCCCATCAGTTGGTGGCTCCGGTACCGCTGTTCGTACCACGCCACTTACAAATTTAAAGATCTCAAGAACCTTACTACTTGCCGCGGAAGAGACAAGGGCAGACAGTCCAGTGGCTACAACGCTCACAACTGTTGCGATAATCTCAGGACCCATAGTCTCTCCGTCATTAAGCTGATCTGTGCAAATGCATGGCTTGTCGTTGGCGGCTAACGCCTCGGACGCTCACCGGCGACGACCGCACGATAGTGCGGTTGGCGTCCGGTGCAGCGTGGGGTTATGCGTTTCAACACTATGCTCGACTTATCTCCTCGACGTTGACCTCAGCGTCCTCTCCATATACCTCTTTCATCTTAAGCTCGATGAGCTTCTTCTCTTCCCCCAGAACCACCTCCGCGAAATCTTCTGCATATCCGAAGAGGCGTAGCTCCTCTTGGAAAGTCAAGGGCCTCCCTTCCGGAAGCGAGAAACTTGAGTCATCGGTATTCCAAACCTTCCGGTGAAACTCCATGACTAAGTAACGCCCGGATCTATCGAGATAAGTCGTTACAATGTGGAGGGCAGTACCGAGCCTGCCGGCAATCTCGGCCCAGTAGAAGTGCGCATCAGCTCGGAGAACTCTCATAACGTTACGTATCAGCGGTCTCGAATGCGGCCATTATATGGCACACGTTAATGCTCGCGTCATCCCGCGACGTCGGCGACTTAAAAAGCTTGGGGTACTTTTCTATCCCAAATGGTTCCACGCCGGAGAGGCGAACATGGATCCAGATGGAGTTATCTACAGCCTGAGCGACATCGAGGATTGTCTCTATGCAGATCACGGTGCCATCGGACATTAGAAGCCCAAACTGCCACACATCCTCCATCATGCGCGGGACAAACCATGTGGGGAGTAACCGATGGGCTCGCTTCACCGGATCTTCTTCATCAGACACGTCGTTTTCTCCTTCTACGCATAACGGAGTTGCTGCTCAGCGGCCGGAAAGCGGAGCTTTCTGGTCCGCTGGAGTAGCCGGGTTCTGCGGCCTCGCGCCTTAAATCCAGACCGAGCTTTCAAGGTCCTCCTTCTCAGTGAAATCGTCACTGCCTTCGGTTCGGAAAATAGAAGGCCCAGTTGATGCGGTAGTCGACTATGTTTCGCATAATCTCAACAATGGCTATCATAGCTACATTCTGCGGAAGGATAAGTAACCACAGAACCCAGGCGACCGCCAAGAAAATCGTGTTGTTCAATATCCACTTAGACGGTGCTACTCGCCGTATTACCAGGTACAAGTAGAGGCCCCACAGGATGTCGACAACGAGGAGCACACTCCATGCGTAGAAGAATGCGCCTGGGTTGTTGATCGTGCTGGCCATTACGACAAGCAGCGATCCTTCTACAAGAAATACAAAAATATCGACAAGGAGAAGAATTGGTCGTTGTAGCTTTGATTCTCCCGTAACGAACGTATCGTCGAGATGGCGGTTCATTCCATGGTAGAAGACCACCAATGTGAAGAGAAAGGCGATGAACAGCAGTGTTGCGGAAGCGACATCACGGCCAGCGCTTCCGCTGCCCTGCGTGATGCCGAGAATTTCGATTAACAGTTTAACGGCGGTTGTGAGCGCTAGGGCGATGACGATCGCGTACACTCGTTGTAACGCATCTACAGTTCGAGTGCTTGCCTTCTCGACGTCTCCGTCTTCCGGCTTGTTCACCTGATTCATCCTCTCAACCATGCGCTCTCCTCAAGCCGCAGATCGGGACGCAGAACGCTTGGGCGGTGAGCGGCGGGAACCGCGCTGTTTGTGGTTTCCGTCCGCTCGACCGCTTGGGTTGGCCGGATCTCTTTGAGACATTCCGATAAATGCATGCCCTCAGCGGTGAGCGGCGAACCGCACCTCTGTGCTCAAATTATTCTTCGCGCTTTCCACAGTTAGGACAGTACTTTCCGTCCCGACGCTGAGTTGCGCAACTGTCGTGCATCCGGCTCCTGCAGTGGGGACACTCGTAGCCCTTCTGGAAGATGCCAATCTCCTTGCCACACACTGAACACGTGCGCTGACCTCCCATGGCTTCCCTCCTTGTCTGTTGGTTGAGGTTGGTTGCTCGGTTGCTCCTTGACTAGACAACTTGCGCAGTACGCGGATCGATACCGGTCCAAATGCGGAGAAGCAGCGCCAGTTTGGAGCCGGAGCGGAGGCTCGAAGCTGGCTCGAATCCTTCCAAGGCGCTCGAGACGGAGAGGTCGGTCCGATTTTTTGGGCGCCGCAGCGCAGCGGAGGCGCCAAACAGCGAATACTCGTACCCATCGACGGAACGCTTTTCATAAATCCTCACGGTGGGTTTAGACGGCCAACCTAAGGAGTCACCGACTAATCGCCGGAGCCTCCAGCCAGCCATCACGACAATTCTTGGGCTTGGCGACATCACGGCGAGCGGCGACTAGTGCCTCGATCTCCTTCTTTTAGTGCAGCTTAGACGTAGGCTACCACTGAACCGTATTCGCGTCAATGCAATGCAGAGTGTCGTATAAGCAAGTGAGCGGATGAAGCTTCGGGCCTGTGCTTATACGACAGAGGTCATGCCGAGGAGCCGAGCGGGGCTCCTCTGTCTTATACGACGCCAGTGTGGCAATAAGGCTCTCGGCTCAGAGGTCCGGGTGTGAGCGTCAAGCTATTTTGAGAGAAGAAGTAGGCCGCCATGGCCACTTTCGGAAAGGCAGGCTAATGCGACAAAAAGCTGTCGGATAAGCCTGTGCGGGCCTACAACCTGTCGATCGGGCTCTGCACGCCCCGGCCGCCGCGGTTGAGGACATGGGTGTAGATCATCGTCGTCTGGACGCTCCGCCGAGCTCGCACCAACCTCTCCAACGCTTTCACCTCGTGCTTCAAGACCGTCCAGTACAGGAACAGCAGGGCGCACAGGGCCTGCGTCTGGGTCGAGGCGCTGTAACTTCCCCTCTACTGCCAAGTGGGTGAGAAAGGCTTTGATCTCCTTCAGACCTTCCAGGTGGCTGGGAGAACCTTCCTTCGAGGAGACGCCCCCGCGGGGTTCCCCGCGAGGCGTCTCTACAGTGGGTGGCAACCGTATCGAGACCCTCCGCCGACTCGGCGGATCGGCCCCTCTTCTCCCAGCGGCAGACGAGGGGGGCCACGGCCTTAACTCCGGGTGTAAGATCCTCCTCTAACTCAACGGAGGCCCCAATGCCCCGCAAGCGGCAGGCCGAGTCGCATGGAAATTGGCTGTTGTTCGCCGACGCTTTTACGCCGGAGCTGAGGGAGAGTCATGTCTACCTGAAGTCCAAACACGCCAAGCTCATGCACTTCGTCAAGGAGGTCGAGCGACTCGGTATCGAGCGCGACTTCCATGCGGCCAGCAAACTGGCGGCAACCCGCCAACGCAACGAGATGATCGCGGCGGGGAACCGTCTCGTGACGGCAATGCAGCTCGCCGTCCGGGATCTCCTGGGTCCCGACAGCGAACAACTGACCGCGTTCGGCGTCAAGCCGTTCCGCGGCCGGAAACGCGCGAAGAAGAACGCGGAGGCGGCGACTCCATCCCCGGAAAAGGCGGTTCCTTCCGAACCGTAGGTCTCTCTGTCCCCAAGAAGCGCTTCGCCCTCTCCGGACAACGCTTCCTCTCCCTCGGTCCGCCCTTTTCTTTCCCGGTACAACGTCACTCAGCAAGGAGGGCACGCCTCGTGCCCTGCGTACGACGTGATCTCGTACGCAGGGCATGACATGTGCCCTCTGAATTACGAGACGTTGTAAGCAGGGCATGGCACGTGCCCTCCTTGCGATGTAACGCTGTACGCGGGGCATAGAACGCTCCCTCTTAAATAGGAAACGTTGTACGCAGGGCACGTGACGTGCCCTCGGTACGTTGTGACATCGTAAGCAGGGCACGTGGCATGCCCTCCGTATCGTGTGACGTCGTACGCGGGGCACAGGACGTGCCCTCTTAAACACGTGACGTCGTACGCAGGGCACAAGGCGTGCCCTCGGTACGATGAAATGCAGAACGCAGGGCACAAGGCGCGCCCTCTTAAATACACAACGATGTACGGAGGGCACGTGCCGTGCCCTCTGTCGGATGTGACGTTGTACGTGGGGCACGTGCCGTGCCCCGCGTCGGATGTGACGTTGTACGCAGGGCATGCCCTGTGCCCTGCGTACGGAGAGACGTTGACAGCTTCGCCGAAGGCGCTTTCTGCGTCCCCCTTGACGTTGCGGGGTTCCCCGGCTAATACCGCCACGCCGTTCCATCGTCCTTTCACATGGCGGACAAGTCAGCCCGCCAGAAGTCAGCCTTCGCCGCTGAATTGGAAAGGACACACTGCCATGAGTACTCCCGATATCGAGGTCGTGGTCTATCCCGCCGGACCCTCGACCACCCAGCGACAACTGCTCTATCTCGAGCTGGCGCCAGCCGACACCGCGCTCTCTCCGGTCTGCCCGCTGCCGCTGCAACTCTGGATCAAGAACAAGCAGAGCACGAACCTCCACCTCGAGAAGATCGAGGCGGATTTTTCTGATCCGACGTTCAACAAGGCGCTGCCGGTCAGCGTGGACCTCGGGCCGGGCGCGGCCACGGCCTGGTACGCGTCGAACAACCAGTACATCATCCTGCCCTCGCCACCGCCTTCACCGTTCACCCTCAAGCTTTATTTCACTAACTACGATACCTGGACCGACAGCGTCTTCTTCATCCCCTTCCCCACCCCCTTCCAGTTTCCCGGAAAAGCCGCCGACCTCGCCAAGGATGAATTCTGGTCGGGGAAGGGAGCGGCTCACGCTGGCGGCGGAGACCAGATCTTTCACTATGACCTCGGGATGATCGGCTGGAATCCGGCCAAGAATGACTGGACCTTCGAATATCCCGGAAAAGACGGCACCCACAACGAGGATTACCACATCTGGAACCGGCCCGTGTATGCCCTCGCCGACGGCGTGGTGACGTTCTACCAGAACAGCGTGAACGAGAATCCCGTGCCTGGAACGATCTCGCCCGAAGGGTCTGCCAAAGGGTATGGCAACGCCTTCAACATTCAACATGGCCCCTACCTCGCCACGTACATGCACATGCGGAAGGGATCGCTCAATCCGGCCTTGATCACAGGCTATCCTGAAGACGTGCAGTTCTCGAATGGGGCGACCGTCAAAGCGGGCGACTTCCTGGGGCTGGCCGGCAACGCGGGGACCTCGAGCGCGCCGCATCTGCACGTGGGGCTGGTGATTCCCGATCCCGGAAAGGGGCAGTTCTCCGTTCCCCTGCCTTTCTCCAATGCCCTCGTCGTGCAGGATTCGGAGCTGATTGCCGGCGATGCCGCGGATGCGCCTTGGGTGGACACCTCCACGCAAGGGTTGCCCTGGATCGCCGATCCCAACGTCAAGGGAGCGGTGGCGCTGGCGCCGTTCTTCAAGGTGCGCAATCCCAATGTCTATCAGGCGGCCATCGATCCGGTCGCGCTCGTGCTGGGAGCGCATTCGCAGATCTACGTCCTGTTGACGTTACCCGATCCGCCGCCCATCGACGTCATCACCGAGCAGGTTCGTGCACAGGTGAAGGTGATGGGGTCGCGGGAGCTGGAGGACGCCCAAGTCCGCTTGAAGGGCCTGCAGGAGTACGTGGAGGTGCTGGAAAAGGAGCTGAGCCAGCGCCGGTGAGGCCTTCGGTGCGGAGCGACTACCCCCCCAGTTGCTCCCGCACCGCTTCGCCGACGGCGGCGAGAGCTTCGGGGAGCTTCTCGGGCTCTTTGCCCCCCGCCTGGGCAAAATCAGGACGGCCGCCGCCGCCGCCGCCCACGATGGCCGAGAGCCTCTTGACCAGCTCGCCGGCCTTGACGCGGTTCGTCAGGTCCTTGCTCACCGCCGCCACCAGGCTGACGTTGCCGTCGCTACGGGTGCCGATGACGACGACACCGGAGCCCATCTTGGAACGCAGGGTGTCGGCCATGTCGCGCAGCTCGTTGGCCGGCGCCGGCGGCACCTCGCGCACCAGGATCTTCACGCCCTCGACCAGCGACTCCTCGGCGTCGCCCGTAGCGGCGGCGCCGGAGACGAGTTGCATGCGCAGCCGCCGCATCTCGGACTCCAGGTCGTTCTGCCGCTGGCGAAGCTGCTCGGCCTTCTGCAGCTGCTGCTCGTAGTCGCCGGAGCGGATGCCGAGCCGCAACACCAGCTCGCTGTAGGCCGTCCGCTGGCGGCGGACCTCCTCCAACGCATAGGTGCCGGTCAACGCCTCGATGCGGCGAACGCCGGAGGCCACTCCGCGCTCGGACTCGATGAGGAAGAGGCCGATCTCCCCCGAATTGCGCACGTGGCACCCGCCGCACAGCTCGAGGCTGAAGCCTGGGACGGCCACCGTGCGCACCCGCTCGCCGTACTTCTCGCCGAACAGAGCCATGGCGCCGGCGGCGATCGCCTCCTGATAGCTGCGCTGAACGATCTCGGTGGTCACCGAGCGGCGGATCCACTCGTTGACCAGATCCTCCGTCGCCTCCAACTCCTGGCGGAACATCGCCCGGTGGTAGGTGAAGTCGAAGCGCAGGCGGTCCGGCGCCACCAGCGAGCCGGCCTGGCGCACGCTCTTGCCCAGCGTCAGGCGCAGGGCCGCCTGCAGCAGGTGGGTGGCCGTGTGATTGCGCTGAATGGCCAGCCGCCGCTCATGGTCGACGCGCAGCTGCACCTTGGTGTGGCGCGACAGGCTCCCCTCCTCCACCTCGATGAAGTGGAAGAAGACGCCCGCGTTGTCCTTCTGGGTATCGACCACCCGGGCCCGCCCGCCATCCCAGAGAATCTCGCCGGTGTCCCCCACCTCGCCGCCGGACTCGGCGTAGAACACCGTTTGATCGAGGACGGCGACGCCCGCCTGACCCCTTTGCAGGGTCGACACCCTCACCGGCGCACCTTCGCGCCAGGTGGCCAGACGCACCACCTCGGCCGGCATCTCGAGCTCCGTGCGCTCATACCCCTCGAAGTGGGTCTCGGCCAGCTCGGCGTGGCCGCGCAGCACCTCGCGCAGGGCCGCCAACCGGTTCTGCACCTCGGCCGTGGCCTTGCGCGACTGCTCGCGCTGGGCCTCCAGAGCTTCGGTGAAGCCGGTCTCGTCGATCTTGAAGCGCTCCTCCTCGGCGATCTCGCGGATCACCTCCAAAGGAAGGCCATAGGTGTCGTACAGGCGGAAGACCATGGCGCCGGGCAGCGTCGTCTGCCCCAGCGGCCGCAGGCGCTCGATCTCCTCCTGCACCTGGCGGGCGCCGTTGGCCACCGTCGAGAGGAACTTCTCCTCCTCGGCCTTGATGGTGGCGATGGAGGCCTGGCGGGTGGCCGCCAGCTCCAGGTAGGCGCCGCCCATGACGTCGCCCAGCACCGGCACCAACTTGTGCAGGAAAGGCTCTTCAAATCCCAGGCGCATCCCGTGGCGCACCGCCCGGCGAAGCACGCGGCGCAGCACGTACCCCCGCCCGTCGTTGCCAGGGATCACACCGTCTGCCAGCAGGAAGGCGACCGCCCGCAGGTGATCGGCGATGACGCGCAGGGAAACATCCTTCTCCCCATCCTCTCCGTACTTGATCCCTGCCATTTCGGCGGCGGCATGAAGGATCGGCTGGAAGAGGTCGGTGTCGTAGTTCGACTCCACCCCCTGAAGCACGGCGGCCACCCGTTCGAGGCCGGCGCCGGTATCGATCGAGGGGTTGGGCAGCGGCGTCAATTTCCCTTCGGCGTCCCGCTCGTACTGCATGAAGACGAGGTTCCAGATCTCTACGTAGCGGCCCGAGTCCGTCCCCTCATCCCAGGGCACTGGCGGCTCCTGAGGGTGGAGATCGACGAAGATCTCGCTGCTCGGACCGCAGGGGCCGGTGTCGCCCATGGCCCAGAAGTTGTCCGCAGCGCCGCAGCGGTGCACCCGTTCGGGGGGGAGAGTCGACAGGCGAAGCCAGAGATCGTGGGCCTCGTCGTCCTCCTCGAAGACGGTGGCCGAGAGCCGCTCGACGGGAATCTTCCACACCTCCGTCACCAGCTCCCAGGCGAAGCGGATGGCGTCCTCTTTGAAGTAGTCGCCGAAGGAAAAGTTGCCCAGCATCTCGAAGAAGGTGTGATGCCTTGGGCTGGGACCGACGTTCTCGAGGTCGTTGTGCTTGCCCGAGACGCGCATGCACTTCTGCACCGATACCGCCCGCGGCGACTCTGCCCGGCGGGCGCCGAGGAAAACGTCCTTGAACTGGACCATGCCGGCGTTGACGAACATCAGGGTCGCGTCGCCCTGCGGCACCAAGGGAGAGCTCGGCACCGGCCGGTGACCCTGGGCGCGGAAAAAGTTGACGAAGCTGTTGCGGATGTCTGCGCTTTTCATGATCGTGTCCTGACGGTATGGGCTGCGACGATAGCACGGCGGGAAAAGCTCTTGCGTTGAAAGCGGGTGTGTATGATGATGTGTATGGAGGTGCGCTGATGAGAACCAACATCGTCCTGGACGACGATCTCCTGTCCGAAGCGATCCGAGTGACCGGGATCAAGACCAAGAAGGATGTCGTCCACGAAGCGTTGCGGCTGCTCGTCGCCACCAAGACGAGAAAAAGCCTGCTGGAACTGGCTGGCAAGATCGAGTTCGCGCCGGATTACGACTATAAGACTCTCCGGGCGGACAAGCGTTGATCGTCGTCGATTCCTCGGTCCTGATCGATTTGCTGAAGGGCATCAACTCGCCAGCAACCGATCGTCTACAGGATCTCGAACGGGAAGGAGTCCTCTTCTCGGTTCCGGTCGTCTGCTTTCAAGAGGTCTTGCAAGGGGCCAAGGACGAGAGGGAGTGGAATTTGCTGTCAGAGTATCTGGGGTCCCAGGATCTCCTGCTCTCTTCCGATCCCGTCTCGACGCACAGAGACGCAGCACGGATCTTCTACGAATGCCGGCGAAAGGGGATCACGATCCGTAGCACCGCGGATTGTTTCATCGCCCAACTCACGTTGGAGCACGATGGTACCCTCCTCCACGACGACGGTGACTTTGAACAGATTCGGCAGGTCCGCCCCCTGAAGACGATACGCGCTTGAGCGGCCTCACTCCCCGATGTCGTCAAGGTCCAGGAGATCCGCAGCGCCCTCACCTTCAGGTATCTCACGCAGAACCGAGACGATAGCGCGAGAAGAGAAGCCCTTGCGCTGGAGGTGCCGGGCGAGCGCCTGAGGGTCGCTCTTGCCGCCGCGAGACCACTTGGCGGCCGCCTCGCGGGCCGTGGCAAGATCGTCCTCGGGAGAGAGATCCGCCAAGGCCGAGTCGATCGCCTCGCCGGTTGCTCCCCGCTTGATCAATTCGGCTTTCAGGCGAGACCGCCCTTCGCCACCCCGCGACTGCCGGCCGGCGACGAAGGCCCGGGCCGTCTCGGCCTCGTTCAGATAGCCCTGCTCACCGAGGCGGTCCAGGGCCGACTCGACCTCTTCCGGAGGGTAACCACGGCGGGCGAGCTTGCCCTCCAGCTCCCGCCGGAAGTGGGGACGAAGGCCGAGGAGCTGCACGGCCTTGTCGTAGCAGGTAGGGGGCATGGACCCCTAGTGCTGCTCGATTTCGAACTGCATCGCGCCGCCCATGAGGTCGGACTCGCCGGGCATCTGGAGCGACGACTCCATCTCCTCGCGGGAGATGTCGGCGGTGAACTGGACGCCCTGGATCTTGAGCCGGAACTCGTCCGGGTTGGTGGCCCGCTTGAGGGCCTCGTCCAGCGTGATCAGGCCGCTCTTGTAGAGCTGGAAGAGAGACTGGTCGAACGTCTGCATGCCGTACTGGCTGGTGCCGAGCGAGATCTGCTCGCGGATGTACTTCGTCTTTTCCTTGTTCTCGATGCACTCGCGGATGTAGGCGGTCGAGATCAGCACCTCGGCGGCGGGGACGCGGCCCATGCTATCCGCCCGCGGCACCAGGCGCAGGGAGATCACCGACTTCAACACCTGCGAGAGCTGGATGCGGATCTGCTTCTGATGGTGCGGCGGGAAGACGGAGATGATGCGGTTGACCGTCTCCGTGGCATCCAACGTGTGCAGGGTGGAGAACACGAGATGGCCCGTCTCGGCGGCGAGTAGAGCGGTCTCGATCGTCTCGTAGTCGCGCATCTCGCCGACCAGAATGACGTCCGGATCCTGGCGCAGGGCGGCGCGCAGGGCGCCGGCGAAGGAGTGGGTATCGACGTCGATCTCCCGCTGGTTGACGATCGATTTCTTGTCGCGGTGCAGGAACTCGATAGGGTCTTCGACGGTGATGATGTGCTCGGTGCGGGTGGAGTTGATGTAATCGATCATCGCCGCCAGGCTCGTGGACTTGCCGGAGCCGGTGGTGCCGGTGCAGAGAATCAGACCCCGGCGCTCCTCACAAATGCGCTCGAGCACGGGCGGCAGCATCAGCTCGCGGACGCTCTGAATGCGCGCCGGAATGACGCGCAGCACCAGCCCCACGGCACCACGCTGCTGGAAGACGTTGCAGCGGAAACGGCCGAGCCCCGGCACCGAGTAAGCAATGTCGAGCTCCAACTCCTCCTTGAAGCGCTGCTTCTGGCGGGCGTTCATCATCGAGAACGCCATGGCGATGGTGTCCTCCTGCATCAGCCGCTTGAGCTCGCCGAGGGCAACCAGGTCGCCGTCGATGCGAATCACCGGATGGCTCCCCACCTTGAGGTGGAGATCGGAAGCCTTCCGCTCCACCGCAATCTTCAACAGGTCGTTGATGTTCATCGGGGGGTCTCCTTCCGGTACTCTCCGGTACTTCGGCCGCGCGCCTAGCGCTCGGTGGCCGCGGCCGCCTGCGGGACCGCCGCGCCGACCGGATACAGCCAGCCGTGGCGGTCGGCGATCTCGCCGCTGACGATACCCTTGAACTCGGCCATGATGCGCCGGGTGATCTCACCTGGAGTGCCCTTCCCGACCGGATTGCGGTCCACCGAGCGGATCGGTGTGATCTCGGCCGCCGTGCCGGTCATGAACAGCTCGTCGCAGGTGTAGAGCTGGCCGCGCGGAATCTGCTCCTCGCGCACCGAAATGCCGAGATCGCGGGCGATCTTGACCACCGTGTCACGGGTAATCCCCTGGAGCACCGAGGCCGCCAGCGGCGGCGTCAGCAGCACGCCGTCCTGCACCATGAAGACGTTCTCGCCCGAGCCTTCGCTGACGAAGCCGCGGGCGTCGAGGGCCAGCCCCTCGGCGTAGCCGTTGGTGACCGCCTCGATCTTGATGAGCTGGCCGTTCAGATAGTTGCCGGTGGCCTTGGAGACCGCCGGCATGGAATCGGCCGCGATCCGGCGCCACGAGGAAACACAGACGTCGACGCCGCTCTCCGCCTCCTCGCCGAGGTACTTGCCCCAGTACCAGCAGGCGATGAAGATTTCGACCGGATTGTGCAGGGGATTGACTCCGATGGTGTGGCCGAAGCCGCGGAAGACGAGGGGGCGGATATAGCAGGAGGGCAGCTCGTTGGCACGAATGGTCTCGCAGACGGCCTCGATCAGCTCCTCGCCGGTGAAGGCGATGGGCATGCGGTACACCTTGGCGGAGTTCTCGAGACGCCGGATGTGCTCGGGCAGGCGGAACACCGCCGATCCCTGAAGGGTGTTGTAGCAGCGGATCCCCTCGAAGACTCCCGAGCCATAATGAAGGGCATGGCTCAGCACGTGGACGGTGGCCTTCTCGAAGTCGATGAGCTGGCCGTTCTTCCAGATCCAGCGAACACCGTCAAAGGGATTGGACACGGAGACCCTCCTTTAGGCGAACCACGAAGAACCCCGATGCTAGCTTGAAGGGAGCGGCCGGGTCAATTTTGGATTTTGGATTTTGGATTTTGGCGGGCAGAGGGATGAGGGCCAGCCAGGAGGAGCAGCGCGGCCCCGGCAAGGGCCGCCGTCTCCAGCCGCAGGACGCGCTCGCCGAGGTGGACGGGCCGCCAGCTCGCGGCGAGGAGGTCGCTTCGCTCGCCGGGGTCCCAGCCGCCTTCAGGGCCGACGAGCAGGGCTCCGGTCTCTCCGCCGATCTCTCCCCAGCCGGCGCCCGCGGTCTCGGTGTCCAGGAACCAGAGGCGAGGACCGGCGGCTGCGGTCAGGTCTGCCAGGGCGCGCCAGGAGTGGGGGCCGGTGATCTCCGGCAGACGCGAGCCGTGGCACTGTTCCAGAGCGGCGACGGCAACTCGTTGCAGGCGGCCGAGGCTCCCCTCCCCAAGGTCCCGCGGCGCCCGCACGGTGTTGAGGAAATGGACTCCGGAGACTCCCATCTCAGTGGCTTTCTCCACCAGCCAGGAGGCCCGCTCCAAGCGGCAGGTGGGAACCAGCAGCTCGAGCCGGAAGGCCGGCTCATGGCTCGGCGCCGGCTCTCCCAGCGTGACGGCGGCGGAAGTGCGGTCCACCCGCGCCACCTTCCCCCAGCGCGCCCGGCCGCGGCCGTCCACTACCCGTAGAACCTCCCCCGCCTCCACACGGCGAGCGCGGAACAGGTGCCGGTAGGAGTCGCCCTCCACCTTGACCTCGGGGAGAGCGAAGGCCCCAGCGTCGACGAGAAGGGTGATCATGCCGCCGCCTCCCTTCCTTTAGATAGGGATCTCGAGCGAGGACACCCGGAAAGCGACCCAGTCGCCGGCCGTTCGGCGATCACGCTCCGCGAATCCCAGACCGCGCATCCGGTCCAGGACCTGGCGGCCCCGCTCGGCGAGGATACCGGAGAGGATGACCTCCGCAGCTGGCCGGAGGAGGCGGACCAGCTCCGGCATTTCGGGGAGGATCTGCTCCGGCACCACGTTGACTACGGCAAGGTCGAACAGGGGACACCCGCGGATCGCACTCAAGCGGCCCGCGAAAAAGCGCGGCTGGAGATCGTTGAGGACGCTGTTGTCCCGAGCGTGGAACGGGGACGCGGGGTCGACGTCGAAGCCCACGACCGAGCGGGCGCCACGGAGCAGGGCGGCGAAGGCCAGCACGCCGGTGCCGGTGCCCACGTCGAGCACTCGCCGGCCCGCCACCTCGGCGTCCTCCAGCAGCTCCAGGGCGAGCGAGGTCGACTCATGGCTGCCGGTGCCAAAGGCGGCGCGGGCTGGAAGACGCAGTAGGGAGCGGCCGGCAGGGAGCTCCTCCGGCGACTCCCCGGGCTCGCGAGGATCCAGGAACAGCGTCCGCCCCACGGGGAACGGGCGAGCCCGCTCCCGCCAGCCGGCAAACCAGTCGGCATCCTGCAATACCTCATCGGCCGCCAGCTCAACTCCAGCCGGAAGCTCGATTTCCAGGTCGTCCTCGCCGGCAGGGAAATAGGCTTCCACACGAAGCCGGCCATCGCTTTCCGGCAGGGCCTGCATACCCTGCGTACCGGCGAGCCACAGCTCGCTCACCAGCGCGTCCTCGTGATCGGGAAGGAGGCGATAGGAGAGCCGGCGGTAGGGCATAGCGACGGAGATTGTATCCGCGGTCGCTAGGATCGGCTGGCGAGAACAGTTCCCATAGTAGCGTATACTAGGCGTATGCTCGTCTACCTACGGACCGATCTCTTCACCTCACCGGCACAGACCCTTATCAACACGGTGAACACCATCGGTATCATGGGAAAGGGGATTGCCAAGGCATTCAAAGAACGGTATCCGGAGATGTTTCGCCTCTATCGGGAGTACTGTGAAAAGGGCGAGTTCCAAACCGGCAACCTGATGCTTTGGCGGGGTCCGGACAGGTGGGTGCTCAACTTTCCGACAAAGACCACTTGGCGTCTGCCTTCCGAGATCGAGTACATCGAGTCGGGTCTTCGGCGTTTCGTGGAAACTTATGAAGAGCTCGGGGTCACGTCCGCTTCCTTTCCTCCCCTAGGCTGTGGCAACGGAAATCTGGATTGGCATGAGGTAAAACCGATCATGGAGCGATATCTAAAGAACGTGCAGATCCCGATTTACATCCATGACCGGCAGGTCGCACCCGATTTTGTTCCTGAGCACCTGGAGAGTCTGCGTCGAGACCGTCCTGGAACCATGACGGACTTCTTGGCGGACGTAAAGGCGGTTACGAACCGCGCGGGCATGTTCCAAACATTGACAGGAAGCGGTGTCTTCCGGGCTGAAGCTACGGAGGAGGGGGACCTCCGTATTTCCAAAGAAGGTAAGGCGGAAATCATCCCGGCGGAAGAGTTGGAGAGCGCCTGGTCTGCTATGCAGACTGGCCTTTTGACTGCCGACCAGTTCAGCGGTGAGACCTCGCGACGCTACAAGTCCTACCTATTCGCCATCCTGGCCTCTCTTCCCTACGTAGTGTACGCCTCGGTCCAGCACATCCGAGGAGGCAACACGAGTCCTGGGCTTGCCCTCTTCTTTCGTCACGGGACCATCTCGCAGCCAGTCGCTTCAGACGAATCCCGGCAACTCGCTTTATGGCGTTGAGTACCGAAGGCGCCAGGGAGCACGTCCGCGTCTGGTCGTCTCGGCTCCGGCAGTCTCCTCTCTGCGCAAATTGGCCTACGCATCTCTTCCACACCGCCGACGTCACCAATGTAGTACCCATTCTGACGAATGGCCGGCTGATCTGCCGTCGCGGTCTTGACGAGATCCCCTGCGACGTCGCAAATCAGGATGCTTTATGGAATAACCCCGACGCCCATGGCTATGTCCGCCTATACTTTCGGCCGCGAACGATGTTCCACCTCAGCACAGAGGGGATCAAGTGTCTAGGTGATCGCTACCGCCGAGATCCCCACATGTCGATCCCGGTGATGCTCGCCTTTGACGCGCCCTCCATCCTCGCCCTGAAGGGTGTTGGTTTTTCGCGCGGGAAGCTCTCACGGAAGATACCGGTCGGCTTCGACAATGATTTCTTTCAGTCGATCAATTTCGGAGGGGTCTACCATGACGGTCCCACGCGCGACGAGACGATTCAGGACCACCGCATGGCGGAGGTGGTCGTCCCCGACCAGCTCCCGCTGCGGCCTCATCTGCGGAAGGTGATCTGCCGGACGGCTCTCGAACGTCGGACGCTCCTGCATCGGCTCGGTCGCCAAGCAACGGATCTTTCTTCCCTCATCGTGGTCGAGCAGATCCAGCAGTCGTGCTTTCTCCACAAGTCCCTCTACGTCACTAGCGTGGGATTCCAGGAAGGGAAGCTGCGCCTGGACCTCCACGCCCCCAAAGATCCGCCCCGGTCAGGGCAGTATCAGACGGAGATCACGCACAAGGTGGACGGCGACATCGTCCAGGAGTGGCATGGAGGTTTTCCGGCAACTTGGACGACCGCCCTGCTCCCCCTCCGCGATCGACCGCACGGGATCTGGACCATCCGCCTGGAGGAGACTCTGGCCTATGAGGCACCGATCCCAGCAGAGACCTCTGTGATCCGTTAAGGCTAAGAAGCCCTACCCAGGCTCCTAAGCGAAGAGGTCCTTGACCCGGTCGAGCACCGTGCGCTCCTCTTTCACCGAGATTCCGCCGATCTCGGCCAGGCGGCGCAGAATCTGGATCTCTTCGGGATTGAGGTCGCGCGGATGCGGAACGGCGACCTCGACGGTCACCACCTGATCGCCGCGGCCGCTGCCATCCAGGCGGTCGATGCCCTGGCCGCGGAGGCGGAAGTCGCGGCCGTGGGCCGTGCCCGCCGGGATGTCGAGCGGCGTCTTGCCATGCAGGGTCTCGACCTCGACGGTCGTCCCCAAGACGACCTGGACATAGCTCAAAGGCAAGCGCGAAAGCACCGTCGAGCCGTCGCGGCGGAAGTGCTTGTGGGGGCGGACCTGGAGGACCACGTAGAGGTCCCCCGCCGGGCCGCCGCGCCGGCCGTTCTCGCCCTCGCCGGAGAGGCGGAGACGGGCGCCCGTGTCCACGCCGCCGGGAATCTTGACCGAAATCGAGCGCTCCTTCTCCACCCGCCCCTCGCCCCGGCACTCGGAGCACGGGTCGGAGATCACCCGCCCCTCGCCCTGGCACTGTGGGCAGGTGCGGGCAACGGTGAAGAAGCCCTGGGTGAAGCGCACCTGGCCGCGGCCGCCGCAGGCCGAGCAGACGGCGGGGGCCGCGCCGTCGGCGCTGCCCGAACCGCTGCACCGGGAGCACGTCTCCAGACGCGGGATACGCAGCATGGTCTCGGTGCCGAAGGCCGCTTCCTCGAAGGTCAACGTGAGGTCGTAGCGCAGGTCGGCGCCGCGGGTCATGCCGCCGCTGCCGCCGCCTCGCCTTCCCCCGAAGCCGAAAATGTCGCCGAGGATGTCGGAGAAGTCGGCGAAGATGGTCGGATCGAAGCCGCCCGCACCGGCGCCGGGTACTCCCTGGTGGCCGAAGCGGTCGTAGCGCGACCGCTTCTCCGGGTCGGAGAGCACAGCGTAGGCCTCGGCGGCCTCCTTGAAGCGCTCCTCGGCCTCCTTGTCGCCGGGATTCTTGTCGGGATGGTCGCGGACCGCGATCTTGCGGTACGCCGATTTTATTTCCTGTTGGCCGGCGGTCTTAACGACCGCCAGCACCTCATAGTAATCGCGCTTGGCCATTCCTTCTTCCTATCTTGTGGATCAGCTGGAGCCGCCCGCCCGCGTCAGCATGATGTCGGAGAGAGTGCGGGAAACGGCGCTCAGGTCGTAAATCGCGGCCTCCAGCTCGGCCCGCAGCTCTTGATTGAGCGCCATGCGGGCTTGCAGCAGCGCCTCGTGGATGCGCTTGACGTCCGCCTCCTTGAGCATGTCGCGGAACTGTCCGAAGACCCGCTCGTTGCTGTAGATCAACCCTTCGAGGCGGTTCTTGAGCTGGCGGACCTCGCGGCGGTCGACGTCGGCCTGGGAGTTGCGGTCCGCCTCGGCCACCAGGCGCTGAACCTCCGCTTCGGACAGGCCGCCCGCCGGGTTGATCTGGATGCTCTGGGAGAGGTTGGTCGCCATGTCGCGGGCCGAGACGTTGACGATGCCGTTGGAGTCGATGGCGAAGGTCACCTCGATCTGCGGCACGCCGCGCGGCGCCTGCGGGATGCCGACCAGCTCGAAGCGGCCCAGCGATTTGTTCTCGACGGCGATCTGGCGCTCACCCTGGAGAACGTTGACCGCCACCGTGGTCTGGTTGTCCACGACCGTGGTGAAGATCTGGGTGTTCTTGGTGGGAATCGTCGAGTTGCGGTCGATCAGACGGGTGAAGAGGCCGCCCTGCGTCTCCACTCCGAGCGACAGTGGGGTGACGTCGAGGAGCACCAGATCCTTGATGTCGCCGCGCAGAATGCCACCCTGGATGGCAGCGCCCATGGCAACCACCTCGTCAGGATTGATCTCGCGGTTGGGTTTGCGGTCGAAGATCCGCTCCACCGCCTGAGCCACCATGGGAGTGCGGGTCTGGCCGCCCACCAGCAACACCTCGTCGATCTGGTCGGCGCGCAGGCCCGCCTGCTCCAAGGCGTCGCGGCAAGGGCCTTCGGTGCGCTCCACCAGGTCGCGCACCAGATCCTCGAACTGGTGGCGGGTGAGGGTGCGGGCGAGGTGGCGCGGGCCCGAACGATCGGCGGAGATGAACGGCAGGTTGATCGCCGTCTCCGGGTGGGAAGAAAGCTCGCACTTGGCCCGCTCCGCCGCCTCCTTGAGGCGCTGGAGGGCCATGCGGTCCTCCTTCAGATCGATGCTGGTCTCGCGCTCGAAGTCCTCGATCAGCCAGTCCATGATCCGCTGGTCGAAATCCTCGCCGCCGAGGTAAGTGTCGCCGGCCGTCGAGCGCACCTCGAAGATTCCCTGCGAGAGCTGGAGGATCGAGATGTCGAAGGTGCCGCCGCCAAGGTCGTAGACGGCGATGGTGTTGGTCCCTTCCTGGCGGTCGAGACCGTAGGCCAGGGCCGCCGCGGTGGGCTCGTTGAGGATGCGGACGATGTCGAGGCCGGCGATCTTGCCGGCGTCCTTGGTGGCCTGGCGCTGGGAGTCGTTGAAGTAGGCCGGGACGGTGATCACCGCCTCCCGCACCTCCTCCTGCAGTCCCTCCTCGACGAACTCCTTGATCTCGCGCAGAATCAGGGCCGAGATCTCCTCCGGGCTGTATTGCCGGTCGCGGATCTCGATCTTCATGTCGCCGTTGATCGCCTCCGCCAGTGTGTAGGGGAGCACCTGGCGCGCCCGTTCCACCTGGGGATCGCGGTACTTGCGACCGATCAGCCGCTTGACGGCGAAGACCGTGTTCTGCGGGTTGGTGATCGCCTGGCGTTTGGCGATCTGCCCCACCAGGCGGTCCCCCTCCTCGGAGAAGGCGACGATCGATGCGGTGGTGCGGCTGCCCTCACGATTGGGCAGCACCACGGGCACCGTGGCCTCCACGATGGCCGCGCAACTGTTCGTCGTGCCCAGGTCGATGCCGAGGATCTTGCTCATCGCGGATGACTCGTCTAAAGCTTAAGGCTATTGTACGTCGCTGGCAGGCGCCCGAGAGCTTTCAGAGGGCGGGACCTTCCTCGCCGCGATCTTCCGGCGCTTCCGAGGCTGCCGGGCCGGGCTTCTCCTCGACCGGCACCGCGACCTTGACCATGGCCGGGCGTAGCAGGCGGTCGTGCATCCGGTAACCGCGGCGCAGCTCCGCCACCACGGTTGGCGCCTTCACCTCCGGGCTCTCCTCCCGCGCCACGGCTTCGTGCTGGGTGGGATCGAAAGGCTGGCCCACCGCCGGCACGTCGGTGGCGCCAAAGCGGCGCAGGAGGTCCTGCATCTGACGGTGGATCATCTCCACCCCCCGCTTCAGGTCCTCGGCCGAACCTTGCGCCGACAACGCCAGATCCAGGTTGTCGATCACCGTCAGGAAGTCCCGCATGGGCTCCAGCAGGGCGTATTTCTTGAACTCCTGGGTCTCCCGCTGGCTGCGCTTGCGGAAGTTGTCGAAGTCGGCCAGGGTGCGTACCGAGCGGTCTTTCAGGTCGGCGACCTCCCGCCGCAGCCGCTCCACTTCCTCGCTCGGTGCGACGCCGGCCGCCGGCGGCCGCGAGCCCGCCTCGACCGCCGCCACAGCGTCGCGCATGGCGGCCTCCAGGTCCGTATTCTGCTCGTCCAAATCGAGGGCCACCTCCGGGGTGTCGCCCTTCCCGTCCTCTGCCATCGCAACCTCGCTATCGTCTAAAAAAAGTCCGGTCTCGATCCGGATTTCATCTGCGTTCGGGCGGCTCGCCGGAGAAAGCCTCGGCCAGAGCCTGACTCAGAGTTTCCCCCAGAAAGTTCACCAGTGGAATGATCTTTTCGTAGTCCATCCTGGATGGACCCAGGATTCCCAGGGTACCCAGCGGACGGTCACCCACGGCATAGGAGGTGGCCACGACGCTGAAGCCCAGCTCCGAGGTCAGCTCGCTGTCCTCGCCGATGAGCACCCGCACGCCGCCACCCTGGATGCACTGGCTGAGAATCTTCACCAGCCGCGCCTTGTCGGCGAAGGCCTCGAACATCCGCCGCACCCGCTGCACGTCGGAGAGCTCGGGCTTGCTCAGCAGCATGGAGGCGCCGTCCACCACCACGCCGGGGGTCTCGCCGACCGAAAAGCCGCTGCGCGCCAGCTCGATGGTGCGGGCGAGCACCCGATCCACCTGCGCCCTCTCCTCGACCATCTGCCGCAGCAGCCGCTCGCGGATCTCCCGCAGCGTATGGCCACAGAAGCTCTCGGTCAGGTAGTTGGAGATGCGCACCAGCTCCTCGCGGGGAATCTCCTCCTCGGTCTCGATCACCTTGTTGTCGATGAAACCGGTCGAGGAGACGACGATGCACAGCACCTTGCGGCCGGAGACGGGAATGAAGTCCACTGCCTTGAGCACCGTCTCACCCATCGCGGGAGTAACCACGATGCCCATCTGGCTCGACAGCTCCGACAGCAGGTGGGAGGCGCTGCCCATCAGCTCGTCCGCCGCGCCGCCCTTCAGGTTCTCCTGAATGTAGCGCCGCTCTTTCGCCGGCACCGCCCGCGCCTCCATCATCGAACCGATGAACAGGTGATAGGCCGCGGCCGTGGGCACCCGTCCCGCCGAGGTGTGGGGCTGCATCAGATAGCCCCAGTCCTCGAGGTCGGCCATGACGTTGCGGATGCTCGCCGCCGACAGTCCCAGTTTGCCGTGCTTCGCCACCGAACGCGAGCTCACCGGGTCAGCGCTCAGGATGTAAGTCAAAATGACATCCTTCAGGATCTCCCGATCCCGCGATCCCAGCTTGCCGTGATCCTTGAGGTCTGTCATCACTTTTGCCGTCAGGACTAGCAGTCTCCACATGAGAGTGCTAACGCATGGTAGCCGTCCAGCGCTTCAATGTCAAGTCTCAAGAGAGCCAAACTACTGATTTCATGGGATTTTTATCGTGCTTGCCAGCTCCGGAGCGAGAGGCTATCGTTGCGTCATGAGCGCTCCGCTGGCGGGTCTTCGCTTCTCTCTTGCCGGTCCCGGCAAGGTGGGATCGAGTCTCGCGAGCTGGGCGATGGCGGCCGGCGCCGAGTTGGTGGCAGTGGCAGGTCGAGGCGCCCTCGGGGAGCTGGCGACCGAGGGCTTGGACCTTCTCCTCCTGGCACTTCCTGACGCCGCCTTGCCGGCCGCCGCCGCCGAGCTGGCCCGCCGCCCCCAAGCGGCGGTGGCGCTCCATACCTCGGGTAGCCTCGATGCAAGCGTTCTGGCGCCGCTGCGCGCGGCCGGTTCGGCCGTGGGCTCGCTCCATCCCTTGAAGGCCTTTCCCGAGGCACTCGGCGATCCCGCCGAGGCGCGGGGCGTGTTTTTCGCGGTGGACGGCGACCCGCTGGCTCGCCAGCTGGCCGCACGGCTGGCCGAGGCCTGGCAGGGCATTCCCGGCGAGGTGCCGCCTGAGGCGCGCCCCCTCTACCACTTCGCGGCCACCCTGGCGGCCGGAGGTATCGTGACCCTGCTGTCGGCGGCCGGGGAGGTGGGGAGCCGGTTGGGGTTGCCGATGGCGGTAACCCGCGGCTACCTGGAGCTGGCGCGCGGCGCCTTGGCCGCCGCCGGCCGCAGCCTGGACGCCGGACACCCTCTAGCGGAGGCCATCACCGGACCAGTGGCGCGGGGGGACGTCGCGACCCTGCGCCGCCAACTCGCCGCCCTCCAGGCGAGAGCCGCGGACAAGCTCCCCCTGGCTCGCGCCCTGGCCGCGGAGACCGCGCATCAGCGGGAGACGCTGGGGGAGAACCTGTCGGCCCTGAAGAGAGAGCTGGAGGAGCCGCGGAATTGACGCACACCCGGGGACGGGTGGTATGCTCCAAAATCCTATTTCAGCCCGCGCCCTATTCCTATGGTGTTCTTCAATTACAGCACGATGCAGATGGCGGCCAAGGTCGTCTACTACGGGCCCGGCCTGTGCGGCAAGACGACCAACCTCCACTTCATCTATCAGCATACGGCGCAGGAGTCGCGGGGCGAGATGGTGTCGCTCGAAACCGAGACGGACCGCACCCTCTTCTTCGACCTGCTACCTATCGACGTCGGCTCCATCGCCGGCTTCAACACCCGCATCCAGCTCTATACCGTGCCCGGCCAGGTGTTCTACAACACCACCCGCAAGCTGGTGCTCAAAGGCGTGGATGGGGTGGTCTTCGTGGCCGACTCACAGCGAGCGATGGTACAGGCCAACGTGGAGTCGTTCCGCAATCTGGAGGAGAATCTGGTGGAGATGGGGCTGTCGTCCGACACCCTGCCTCTGGTCCTTCAGTACAACAAGCGGGACCTCGCCGACATCTGCACCGTCGACGAGATGAACGCCTCCCTCAACCGCAACAACTGGCCCTGGTTCGAGTCCTCGGCGGTAACCGGCGTGGGGGTATTCGAAACCCTCAAGGGGATCTCCCGGCAAACCCTGCTGGCCCTCAAGAAACGCCTCGGCCGCAGCGAACCGGCGGCCCCGGCGCGCCCGGCAGCGACAGCGGCTCCACGGCCGGCAGCTCCCATGGCCCCGCCGAGCGCGCCGCCGCTCCCGCCGCGGCCGGCGGCGCCCGTGCCGCAGTCGAGCTCGCAGCCGCCAGCGGCGCAAACCGCGCCTCCAACCGCCGCCGCGCCGGCAAAGACGCCGGTGGCTGCCCCGCTGCCCGCTGCCCCGCCGCCGGCACTCCCCCGGGCGGCCGCGGCCGGCAAGCGAACCGTCGACGTGCTCTCCGAGCTCGAAAAGCTGCGCACCGAGGCCATGCGGCAACCGGCCCACCAGACGCCTCGCCCTCCCACCCGCCCTGTCGCCCAGGCGGCAGCCGCCGGCAGCGCCGCTCCCACCAACGGCCGGGGAGAGCTGTCCCGCACCGTCGAGCTGACGCTGCGGCGCAGCGACTTCCAGCGCGCCCGCCGCTTCATCGTCAGCTTTCAGGTCGAGGACGAGCAGCACCGGGTGATGGACGCCGTCCGCGACCTCCAGGTGGAGATCAAGGACGCGCCGAGCCTCGAGAGGCTCCTCCTGCGCCTCAACATCGCGCTCCACGCCAAGGAGTGATGGGGCTTTAGGCCCCCTGGCATCCCGACTCCAGCCGCCATGAAATGTCCCTTCTGCACCGAGAACCACGACCGGGTGGTGGACTCGCGCGAGAGCCGCGACGGCGCCACCATCCGCCGCCGGCGCGAGTGCCTGAGCTGCGGCCGTCGCTTCACCTCGTACGAGCAGATCGAGGACATCGCCTACATGGTGGTCAAGCACGACGGCACGCGGGAGGAGTTCAGCCGCAAGAAGCTGCTGGGCGGGCTGCTCAAGGCGTGCGAGAAGCGGCCGATACCGCTCAAGAAGCTGGAGTCGATCGTCGACCAGGCGGAGTCGAGGCTCAACGAGCGCGAGGATCGGGAGATCTCCACCCAGGAGATCGGCGCCTTCGTCATGGAGCGTCTGCGGGAGCTCGACCAGGTCGCCTATGTGCGCTTCGCGTCCGTCTACCGCCGGTTCGAGGACATCGACGCCTTCATGGACGTGGTCAAGTCTTTGCTGCAACCGGGCAAGGAGACGTAAATGGCGGCGAGGTTCGAGTCCCTGTTCTTCATCTCCCGCTTCCAGGCCGAGCTCGACCGCCTGTTCCAGGAAGCCTTGCAGATCGGCGAGAGCGATCTGCCTCTGGGCGAGTGGCAGCCGTCGATCGACGTCGTCGAGACGCCGTCCGCGGTGCTCATCCTGGCCGAGGTCCCCGGCTTCAAGGCCGCCGACCTGCGGGTCGAGGTGCGGGCGACGCGCATCCTCATTGCCGGCACCAAGTCAACCAGCCTGCCGGAGGCCGGGCGGCTCAAGTTCCTTTGCCTCGAGCGCGGCCACGGGCGGTTCTCCCGCGAGATCCACCTGTTTTCGCCGGTGAATACTCATCAGGGGAAGGCGCGGCTGGCCGACGGCCTGCTCACCCTCGAGTTCCCCAAGATCGCGGATAAACGCCAGGAGGCCCGCATACTGCACATCGAGGAGGGCGAGGGCACCTCGCAAGCGCAATGAGCAAACCCCCAGGAGAGCCGCAGGACGAGGCCATCAAGATCCCCGATGTCCTTCCCGTCCTGCCGTTGAAGGATACGGTCGTCTTCCCGTACATCATCCTGCCCCTGTCGGTGGGACGGGACAAGAGTGTGCTGGCGGTCGACCGGGCGCTGTCGGAGAGCCGCGTCATCATGCTGGTGGCGCAGCGCGACGCCGCCGTCGACAACCCGGGCGAAGCCGATCTGTTCGAGATCGGCACCGCGGCGGTGATCATGCGCATGCTCAAGCTGCCCGACGGCCGCATCCGCATCCTGGTGCAGGGGCTGTCGCGGGCCCGCGTGCAACACATCAGCCAGGTCGAGCCTTACCTGCAGGCCAAGATCGAGCGCATCGAGGAACCGCAGCCCGCGGCGCCGACGATGGAGGTGGAGGCGCTCGTGCGCTCCGTCAAGGAGAGCATGGATCGCGCCGTCACCCTGGGCAAGGGGATCTCGGCGGAGGTCATGGTCATCGCCGCCAACCTGGAGGACGCGGGGCGGCTGGCCGATCTCTGCGCCAGCAATCTCGAGCTCAAGCTGGCCGAGGCCGAGACCATTCTGGAGACGATCGACCCCATCGAGCGCCTGCGCAAGGTGAGCGATCTGTTGGTGCGCGAGATCCAGGTGCTCACCATGCAGCAGGAGATTTCGTCCCAGGCGCGGGGCGAGATCGACCGCAGCCAGCGGGAGTACTTCCTGCGCCAGCAGCTCAAGGCCATTCAAACGGAGCTCGGCGAAGGCGAGGAGCTGGCCGAGGAGATCGCCGGCTACCGCCGCGCGGCGGATGAGAAGAAGATCCCCGAGGAGGCTCGGGAAGAGCTCGAACGGCAGATCCGCCGCTTGGAGCGCAGCCATCCCGAGAGCGCCGAGACCCAGATCATCCGCACCTACCTGGACTGGCTGACGGCCTTGCCCTGGGGCACGCTGTCGGAGGACGACCTCGACCTCGACCACGCCCAAGCGGTGCTGGACGAGGACCATTACGACCTCGAAAAAATCAAGGAACGGATCCTCGAGTACCTGGCGGTGCGCAAGCTCAAGCCGGATACGCGGGGTCCCATCCTCTGCTTCGTTGGCCCACCGGGCGTGGGCAAGACCTCCCTCGGGCGCTCCATCGCCCGTTCGCTGGGACGCAAATTCGTGCGCATCTCGCTCGGCGGGGTGCGCGACGAAGCCGAGATCCGCGGCCACCGCCGCACCTACGTCGGAGCGCTACCGGGCCGCATCGTCCAAGGCATTCGCCAAGCCGGCACCAGCAACCCCGTGTTCGTGCTCGACGAGATCGACAAGATCGGCGCCGACTTTCGGGGCGATCCGTCGTCGGCTCTGCTGGAAGTGCTCGATCCTGAGCAGAACTTCAGCTTCGTCGATCACTACCTCGGTATCAACTACGACCTGTCACGCGTGATGTTCATCGCCACGGCCAACATGCTGGAGCCCATTCAGCCCGCATTTCTCGATCGCATGGAGGTCATCCGCCTCACCGGCTACACGCAGGAGGAGAAAGTGCGCATCGCGCGTCTCCACCTGATCCCCAAACAGCTGCGTGAAAATGGTCTCACCGAGGAACAGATCACCTTCTCCGAGGCATCGATTCGCGAAGTGATCTCCGGCTACACGAAGGAGGCCGGCCTGCGCAACCTCGAACGCGAGCTGGGGGCCATCTGCCGCAAGGTGGCGGTGAAGGTGGCGCGGGGCGAATCCGCGGGACAGGAGGTCGATCCCCAGACCGTGGAAGCTTTCCTGGGCGTCCGCAAGCATTTCGCCGAGGAGCTGCTGAATCGCGATCGTGTGGGTGTCGCGACCGGGCTCGCCTGGACGGCGGTGGGTGGCGATCTGCTGTTCATCGAAGTGGTGGCGGTGCCGGGGAAAGGCCAGCTTCTGCTCACCGGCCAGCTCGGCGACGTGATGAAAGAGTCGGCGCAGGCGGCCGTCTCCTACGCCCGCTCCTGGGCCGGCTCGCACGGCATCGCCGAAGATTTCTTTGGCAAGCACGATATTCACGTCCACGTGCCGGCGGGCTCGATTCCCAAGGACGGCCCCTCGGCCGGCATCACCATCGGCACGGCCATCCTCTCGGTGCTCACTGCCAAGCCCGTGAACCGGCGAGTCGCGATGACGGGAGAGATCACTCTCCGCGGTGACGTATTGCCGATCGGCGGGCTGAAAGAGAAGGTGCTGGCCGCCAAGCTCGCCGGCGTTCACACGGTGATCGTTCCGAAGCTCAACCGCCGCGATCTCACCGAGATCCCGGCGACGATCACCGAAGGGCTCACTTTTCATTTCGTCGATCACATGGACGAGGTCCTGAAGCTCGCCCTGATCGATGAAACGCCAGACGCCGCCGCGCCGGCGACGCCCGAATCGCCGGCGAACGTAGCCAGCGAGCAGCCGCAGACAGCCAACGTCTGAGCGGCTGAGCGATGCTCCGCACCGGCGAGGACCATCTTCTTTCCTGGCTGCGCAGCCGGCTCGCGACACCATTGATCGGTGATGACGCGGCCATCCTTCCCGCTCTCGGGCCGTCGGTGGTGACGGTGGACAGCCAGATCGCCGGCGTTCATTTTCCGCCGGAGCTGGCCGCCGCCGATCTCGCGCGCCGGCTGCTGGCGGTGAATCTTTCGGATCTGGCAGCGATGGGCGCCACGCCTGCTTACGCCTTCCTCGCTCTCTCCGCCACGCCGGGCTTCGATCACAAAACGTTCTTTGGTTCATTCCTCGCCGCCTGCCGGCGCCATCGGGTGATTCTCGCCGGTGGCGATCTGGCGCGGCACCCCGGCGGCACGATTGCAACATTGACTCTGATCGGAACCAAAGACACGGGCACCCACTGGCTACGCCGCTACGGCGCCGAGCCGGGACATAACTTATGGCTGGGCGGAACGGTGGGGGAATCCGCCGCCGGTCGAATTCTGATCCAGCGCGGCGCCCGTCTCGCCGGCAGGCGCGTCGATCTCCCCGCGTTTTGCGAAGCATTTCCTACTCCGTTGCGCACCGCTGCGCGGCGAGCGGTGCGGCGCCATCTGAGCCCCAAACCGCAGCTGTCGCTTGGCCGTTGGCTGGGCGCACAGCCGGCGGGAACGGGTGAGATTGCGGCGATCGATATTTCCGACGGCGTGGCCCGCGACCTTCACCGCCTCTGCCGCGAGAGCAAGGTGGGAGCGGTGATCTTGGCGGAAGCCTTGCCCCTGGCGGCGCACTTCACAGACCTTTGCAAAGCTCTCGGCATTGGCGATCCGCTGGCGCTGGCTCTTACGGGTGGAGAGGACTACGTGTTGCTGTTTACGATGCCGCCCGAGCTCGTGCCGCCACCCGAGCTCGGCGGTCAGCGCATTGGAATGATCACTCCCCGCCGTCGCCAAGCCCGTCCAGGCGTCTTCATCGTACACAAAGGTGTACGCGGGACGCTTGCCGACAGAGGCTGGGACCATCTTTCAGGGGACTAAAGACAAAAGACCCCGGCGTCAAGCCGGGGTCCTTGCCAATGCCGCTGGGGTCGTCCGCAAATCAACGGAACAGCTTCTGCAGACTCTTGACCAGCCCCTTGAACTTTTTCTCGAGACTCTGCTGGCCCTTTTCGATCGCCTTGATCCGCTGCGCGACGGCACTGCTCAGATCGCTCGCAATTCCGCGGCCCGCGGGCCGGCCCGGCGGCCGGCCGACCGGACGGCCCTGTCCCTTCTTGCGACCGCCGCGGCCGCTCTCGCCGCGGAGCTGGCGGAAGACGTCCACCGCCTGCTGATAAAAACGCCGCGCACGCCCAGCCCCTTCATGGGGCAGGCGATCGGAGTATAGTCGGACGTAACGCACGAGAGTCGGATAGGAAATCCCGGTCGTCTTGCTGATCTGTGTCAGCGTCAACAGGCCGCCGGACTTCTGTGCACGGGCACCGCGCGCCGGAGCAGCAGGGGCCGCGTTCTTGCGCGGGCGGCCGCGGCGCGGGGCAGCGGCCGGCGGCGCCGGAGCCGCCTTGCGCCCACCGGCGCGCTTTGCCGCCGCCGGCTTGGCCTTGGCGGGACGGCCGGGACGGCGCTTGCTCGCCACTGCCTGCTTCTCGGGCCGCTGCGCAGACGCATCCTTGCGCGGACGGCCGCGGCGGCCAACGTTCTCGTTCTTGATTTCATCGAAGACCGGCAGCGCGCTTTCAGGATAGCGCTGCTTGCGGCCTTTGCCCACCGAGGGGATGCGCGCCTGGTAAAGCTTCTTGTAGCGCTGTAGCGTCGGCATCGAAATGCCGCTCTTCTGCGAAATCTCGGAGAGTGTGTAGAGCTTGTCTTCGGCCGTATCGGATCGGCGGTTTTCGGTTTCAGCCATGGCGTTCCTCGTGCCTCCTCGTGTCTATGGGAATCGATGTGATGAAGCGGGTTCGATCAAAAAACCAGACTCATTATCAAAAATAAGCCCCTATCTGTCAATAGATCCGCGAAAAATTCCTGATTCGGGGTTCTACCCCGGTTCCCGCCGCACCGCGTTCTGCCGTAGAATTCCGGCTCATGAACGGCGTTGCCAAGAAAGAGATCTACCGCGAAGCCTTACAAGAGCTCGACGCCGTGCTTGCCGGCATCGACGATCCAATCACCGCCATGGCGACCTGTGCGGCCGTCCTCCATCGAAAACTGCCTTATGCGAGCTGGACCGGTTTCTATCGCGTGGTGGCGCCCGGGCAGTTGCGGATCGGTCCCTATCAGGGACCGCTCGGCTGTCTCGAAATATCGTTTGACCGCGGTGTCTGCGGTGCTGCCGCTCGCCAACGAGCGACGCAGCTCGTCGCCGACGTCGAGGCGTTTCCCGGTCACATCGCTTGCGACTCGGCGGCCCGCTCAGAGATCGTGATTCCGATCTACCATCCGCGCGGCGAGCTGGTAGCCGTGCTCGATCTCGACTCGCATCAACCGGCCGCTTTCGACGAAATGGATCGTGAAGGGCTGGAGCTTGTCGCCGAGCGCCTGCGCGCCAGCCTGGGAGGCGACTCCAGGGCGTTTTACATTCCTTGACGAGCGCCGTTGCCGTCGATCCCAAACCGCCGCATGAGATAGGAAAGAGTCTGCCGCGAAACGCCAAGCCAGCGCGCGGCTTCGCTAAAATTATTGGGATGGCGCTGCAGCGCCGCGATCACCTGACGGCGCCGCAAGTCGTCGAGCTGGCGGTGATAAGTGCCCCGGGGCGAATCTTCCGAGCTCGGCAGCTCCAAGTGCTCGGGCTCGATCGATCCAACGCCCGCCAGCGTCGTTGCCAGCGACAGCACGTTTTGCAGCTCCCGAACGTTCCCTGGCCAGCGATGCGCGAGAAGCGCGGCGCGCACGGCACCCGACAGCGACCCTGATCGATCGGAGCGGTTCGATGGATCATTGCGCAACCGCCTCAAGAAGTGTTCGGCGAGCCGGATGACGTCGTCGCCGCGATCGCGCAGCGGCGGCAGCTCGACGAAGCCCACGCGCAATCGAAAGTAGAGGTCGCGCCGAAATGTACCGTCCTCGACCATTTGCGCCAGGTCGCGATGGGTGGCGGCAAGCACTCGCACGTTCACTCGCCGCGCCTCGCTCTCTCCCACCCGGACGACCTCTCCCTCCTGCACCACGCGCAGGAGCATTCCTTGCGAGGGCGGGGAGAGATCGCCGATCTCGTCGAGCAGCACCGTTCCGCCATGAGCGGTCTCGAACACTCCCTTACGATCACGATCCGCACCGGTGAAGGCGCCGCGGGAGTGGCCGAACAACTCGGAATTGATCAGCGTCTCGGAAAGGGCGGCACAGTTGACGGCGAGAAACGGACCTCCCGAGCGGGGGCTCGCGCGATGGAGTTGCCGCGCCGCGAGCTCCTTGCCGGTGCCGCTCTCGCCCTGGATGAGCACCGACATGTTGCCCGGAGCGAAGCGGGCAATCCGCGCCAGGGACGCCAGCAGGGCTGGGCTCTCTCCCACCAGACCGCCGGTTGGGGCCGGCAGCGGCGAGGCCGGAGTCGCCCCGGGCGCCTGGTTCCGACCGAGATCACGAATGGCGAGGGCGAAGATCGCCCGCAAGGCATCGTCCTCTACCGCGGCCCGCAACGTCAGGCGCCCCGCCTCCAGGTCGGCGCCAAGCTCCACCGGCCCGCCTGGTCCGGGCACCAATAGCTGCAGCTCGCCGGCGGTCAACAGCGAGATCTCCGCCCCAGGGTGGCCGGCGCCTGCCAGTAGGGCGGCGAGGCCATCCGAATCGCCCGGAGCACGGCCGAGGTAGGCCGCGAGAACGCGCCAGGGACCGCCATCGCGAGCTTCCAGGATCTCCGCTGGCCAGACCGCTCCCATGCGCCGGAGAGCGGCGGCCGCGGTCCGCAACCAATGGGTGGGAGCCGAGCCGGGAGCGGCGATCTCAGCGTCAAAGACCAGCCGGGCGGCCCGGTAGGGCTCGAGGATGGCGAGCGGTTCCCAACTCCCGGCACGAGGTGTGCCACTCCCGAGGAGACCCGTCCAGAGTGCCGCGAACGGCGTCCCTGCCGCCTCGCGCAAGGCGCCTGCGGAATCGGCGGCATGGGCGCGAACGGCCGGCCGCTCCTCGGCCTCCAGCTCCTCCAATGTCACCGCCGGCACCCGGCCAAGGTGGGCGGCGGCCTCTTCGCGCCGGCCCATCCAGCCAAGGGCGCGAGCGGCGATCAAGTCGGGCTCGGCTCGGCGCTGCTCGCACTCCCTGGCCTCCACGCAGAGGGCCAGCGCCGCGGCGGGACGGCCGAGTGCGAGCTCGAAGCGGGCCGCCAGCTCGAGATCCTGGCCGAGCCCGCGCAGGTTGCCGGAGCGCCGATTCTCCTCCTGCGAACGGGCCAGGCTCTCCGCCACACCGGCGAGACGCCCGCGGCGGACGCGAATCTCGGCGATGTTGAAGAGGGCGAGGGTCGTTTTGCGTGGGCCGTCGCAGCCCGCTTCCAGGCGTAGAAGGTGGAGGAAAGCGCGCTCGGCGCCCGGAAGGTCGCCGACCCGGGCGCGAGCCAGACCGAGGTCGTTCCACAAGCCGGCCGCCTCGCGGCGGCGCCGCCGCCGGCGGCTCGCGCGCAAGGCACGAACGGCGCTCTCCACCACCTCCGGCCCACCACCCGGTTCCTCGGCGGCTTGCAGGGCCCGGAGCTGGTGCCAACGCCAAGCCAGATCCGGATCGAGAAGGGCGGGGCGAGCCTGCTCCAGGAAGCGCTGCATGGCATTGAAGTCGCGCCGGTCCCAGGCAGCGCCGGCCGCGGCCAGGCGGGCGCCCAGGGCAGCGCGCGGGTCGTCCGCGGTCTCGTCGAGCGCGCGACGAATCCAGAAGCCGGAGCGGCCGGGCTTGCCGCGGTTGGCCTCCACTCGGGCAGCGATCTCCGCCAGCTCGACCACCTGGGCCGGTTCCAACGCAACGTCCTCGAGTCCCCGCAGAGTGGCCTGTGCGGCACCGAGTTGACCAAGGTCCAACTGGCAACGCGCGGCGAGCGCGCGGGCGTGCGGCGTGGTGAGGCCCGCCAGACCCTCCAAGGCCGCCTCGAACCGTCCCAGCGCGACCAGCGCCGCTGCCTGCTCGACCCTTGATGCGCCGGAATCCGGCGGCTGGCCTTCCCACACCGCCACCGCCGCCCGCCAGCGTCCCGCCGCCGCCAGGTTCTCGGGAGTGCCATCTTCAACCGGGCTCCAGAGCGATCGCCCTTCCGCACCGGCGAGCAGATCCGCGAGGACGGACGGCGAGCTACTGCGAGCCAGCAAGCGAGAGCGAAACGCGCGGGGTCCTGCCACCCACGGACGCCCCACCTCGAGCTCGCCGGCCAGGGCCCGCCGGGCCATCCCAAGGTCCGGCCGCCAGAGGAAGGGCGCCGCCTCCAGGATCTGCGCCACGATCTCGTCCGGGGAGATCGGCACCAGCGATTGCCCCCAGTCGTCGAGCAGCGCCCGCATGGCCCGCCGTGCCTCGCCCCGTCCGGCGACCAGGCCGTCACCGAAGAGAAGCGCCGTCAGCTCGAGGAGGAGAACCTGCGCCGGGCGGGGGGAGCGGCCTGTACCATCGCCCTCCGCCACCGCCAGGAGGCCGCCGGCGGCGATTCGCGCCCCCTCCCAACCGGCGAGGTGCCGGCTGGCGCGGTCAAGGAGGGAAAGGAGACCGGCAGCCTGCAGCAGCACGCCGACCCGCTGGCGATCCGTCAGCAGCGCGTCGGGCAGAGGAAGACTCCGGGCCGGAGAATCGAGGCACGGATGAAGAACACCGATCGACACTCCCGTGTCCGGCGGGGATACCATGAGCGCGGGGAGTGTAACGCAAATGCGTACTCAGGTGCCGGTCAGACGAGCTTCATCAGGTCCCGCCAGAACCCCGGGTACGACTTCGCCACCACCTCAGGGTGGTCGATCACCACGCCGGGCCGGCGCAGACCCACCAGGGCCAGGCTCATGGCGACGCGATGGTCACCTCGCGGATCGACGTGGACCGTCCCGGACAGCGGCTCGGCCTCGCTCCACAATCCGGGGATCCACAGGCTGTCGCGCCCCTCCCGCACGTCGGCGCCAAGCTTCTCGAGCCCGGTGGCCATGGCTTCCAGGCGGTCGCTCTCCTTGATGCGGAGATGAGCCACGTTGTGGATCAGCGTCTCGCCTTGAGCGAACGGCGCCAGCGCGGCGAGGGTGGGCACCTGGTCGGGCATGCCCGAGAGGTCTGCCTTGATGCCTCGCAGCTCGCCGCCACGGACCCGCAGGAGGTCCCCTTTCCAGAACACCTCCGCCCCCATCTCGGTCAGCAGATCCATGAACTCCCGGTCGCCCTGGCGGGAGTCGGGGGAAAGCCCGTCCAACAGGACCTCACCGCCGGTCAGCGCGGCGGCGGCGGCCGGGTAACAAGCCGCCGAGTAGTCGCCTTCGACCCGCACCCTGCCGCCCCGCAGCGCCGACGGTCGCACCCTGTAGACCCGGGGACCGACCCGCTCGATGTGACCGTCGAAAGTCGTGGCGGCGGCCAGGGTGACGTCGACGTAAGGCCGGGAGGTGAGCGACGGGACCTCCACCACCACCGGCTCCGGAGCCCGTAACGCCGCCATGAGAATGGCCGAGAGATACTGGCTGGACTCGCCGGCATCGAGGATGGCAGTGCCGCCGCGCAGGCTGCCACCCTCGATCCGCAGGGGGATGTAACCCGGCTCGCCCAGGTATTCGAGGGCCGCTCCAAGGCTGCGCAGGGAGTCAACCAGCGGCCCCACCGGCCGCTCCCGCAAGCGCGGCACGCCGTCGAGACGCCAGCGGCCGGGAATCACGGTCAACGTCGCCACCAGGAACCGCAACATGGTACCGGCGTTACCGCAGAAGATCTCCACCTCGCCGGCCGGCGTCTCCCGCGGGGTCAGGCGCACTTCGTCGTCCCCCTCCTCCACCTGGAAGCCGCAACGGCCCAAGGCGGCGAGGAAAAGGCGCGTGTCCTCGGCGAAGAGAGGACGCTCGACCACCACCGGCGCTCCGGACAGCAGGGCCAGGTTGAAATAGCGGTGGGTGAGGCTTTTCGAGGACGGCACCCGCAGGCGGCCCCGCGCCCGCCGGCCGCTGGGCACCGCGAATGGCTCACTCGGCGTCGAAAGCGAGTCCGTCATATCCCAGCTCCACTCCCGGCGGCAGCTGCATGGCCAGGGAGTCGTGATCCACTTCGTGGGTGATGTGGGTGAAGATGGTGCGCCGGGCGCCGATGCGCGCCGCCGCCGCGAGCGCCTCCTCGAACGAGAAGTGCGTCGGGTGGGGCCGGTAGCGCAAGGCGTCCAGAATCAGGGTCTCCACTCCGGCGAGCAACCGGAAGCTGTCGTCGGGAATCCGGTTGGTGTCCGTCACATAGGCGAAAGAGCCGATGCGGTAGCCGTAAACCGCAAGACTGCCGTGCCAAACCGGGACGGGCACCACGGTCAGCCCCAGGAGCTCAAAAGGCGCCTCGACCGGGATCAACTCGAGCTGCGGCTTGCCCCCTCCCTCCTGGCCGGCCTCGAAGACATAGGCGAACATCTGCCGGATGCGGGCCAGCGTCGCTTCCGAGCCGTAGCAGGGGATGGCCGTTCGCTGCCGGAAGTTGAAGATCCGCACGTCGTCGAGGCCGAAGACGTGGTCGGCGTGAGCGTGGGTGAAGAGCACCGCGTCCACCCGCGGCAAGCCGAAGCGCAGGCCTTGAGCCCGCAGGTCCGTAGGGGTGTCGACGAGGGCGATCTTGTCGCCGATCTCCAGCTTGAGGCCCACGCGCCAGCGCTTGTTCTTGGGATTGCTGGACCGGCAAACGGCGCAGTCACAGCCAATCACCGGCACTCCCGTGGAGGTGCCGCTGCCGAGCATGGTGACGCGGAAGGACATGGGACGGAGGAGTCTACCGCAGCCACTCCACTGTGCGGCTGCGGAACCAGGCGTCGAGCAGGCGCACTTCGCCGCCCGCGACGGTCCAGACCCGCGGCTCATGGAAGTGACCCAGGAGGAGGACGTCGTGCCCTTCGGCCAGCCGGCGGCCGGCGTAGCGGCGTATGGCCTCCTCAGGGAGCTCCGCCCGGTGCTTGAAGTTGGTCCGCGAGAGCCGCTGCTCGGTCGAGTCGACCGCCCGCTGGGCAATCCCCTGGGGAATGCGGCGCAACGCGAAGCGAACGAGCGCGCTTTTCGACACTCGGCGCCAGAAGCGGTACTTCCAGTCGCGGTCGTTCAGCCCGTCGCCGTGAACGGCGAGGTATCGCCGCCCCCCGACGGTGAAAGCGGTCTCCAGAACGACGCGGTCGAAGGCGTCGGCGTAGGGGCTGCCAGCGAGAAAGAAGTCGCGGTTCCCCTCGACGTAGTCGATCTCGACCCCTTGACGCCGCAGCTCGCGCAGGGCCGCCACCACGGCCGCGATATCCGCCGTCTCGAAGCTGGGGAAACCCACCCACGCCTGGAACAGGTCGCCCATGAGGATCAGCCGCCGGCAACCCTGGCCCGGTAGTGCCTGGAGCTGGGCCACGAGCGGCCCGGCAGATCCTCCGAGACCGCCCAGGTGGGCATCCGCGATGAGGGCGATGGACATTTGTCTCTCGCCGGGCCGACGCCTAGACGATCGAGAGCCGCGGCTTCATCTCGTCCTGGCGTTCAACCTCCGCGACCACCGCGTGGGCGACGCGCCGGAAAGCTTCGGCGTGGGGCCCTTTGGGCTCGGCGACGGTGATGGGAACGCCGGCGTCGCCGCCGACGACGATCTGGGGATCGAGGGGGATGGAGCCGAGGAAAGCCGTCTCCAGGAGCTCGGCCGTCCTGCTGCCGCCGTCTTTCTTGAAGATGTCCGTCGCCTCACCGCAGTGCGGGCAAACGAAGGTGGACATGTTCTCGATGATGCCGATGACCGGCACGTTCACTTTGCGGAACATGGCCAGCCCCTTGCGGGCGTCGATCAACGCCACCTTCTGCGGCGTGGTGACGATCACCGCGCCGGCCAGCGCGATCCGCTGGGTGACGGTGAGCTGGGCGTCGCCGGTGCCCGGCGGCAGGTCGAGAATCAGGTAGTCGAGCGCCCCCCACTCGACGTCGCCCAGCATCTGCTCGATGGCGCGCATCACCATGGGGCCCCGCCAGATCACCGGCGTATCGGTCTCCAGGATGAAGCCCAGCGACATGAGGGAAAGGCCGTACTTCGTGAATGGGTAAATGCGGTTGCCGACCACCCGCGGCTTTTCGTTGATGCCAAACATCGTGGGCACCGAGGGACCGTAGATGTCGGCGTCCAGGAGTCCCACCCGATGGCCGAGCTGGGCCAACGCCACGGCCAGGTTGGCGGCCACCGTCGACTTCCCCACGCCGCCCTTGCCGCTGGCCACGGCCACCACGTGGCGCACCTCGGGAATCAGGTTGGCGTCCTGCGAGATCGCCTTCTGGGCCGCTTCCTCCCGGCCGGGCGGCTTCACCACCTGGATGTTGACCTTCACCTCCGAGACTCCAGGCAGGGCGCGCAGCACCCTCTGCACCTCCTCCCGCACCTTCTCGCCCGCCGCCGGATTGTGCGTCGCCATTTGCAGGTCCACCGCCACGGAGCCGGCGACCGCCTTCACCTGGTGCACGAAGCCGAAGGAGACGATGTCCCGGCTCATTCCCGGGAACTTCACCGCCTTCAGGGCGTCCCACACCTTGGATTCGAATTCGTCTTCCATCTTTAGGAGATCCTTCCTCGCGTTGAGCAAGAAATCGTACCACAGCGGTCCTGTTTAGTCGGTTCCCTCTCCTGCCACTCCCGCCGGCAGCTCCAGGCCCGCCAGGCCCGCCACCTGGCGCCGCACGTCGTCCATGAGCTCGCGCTTTCGCCGCAGGCCGTAGTCGGCCGGTTGGATGGGGGCGCCATAGGACACCACGGCGGTTCCGGGGTTGATGCGCAGCCCGCCGCGCAACCGGATGGCCCGCGTCCCCCGAATCCCGACGGGGACGATGGGCAGCCCACTCTTCAGAGCCAGCAGGAAACCGCCGCGTTGAAAGGGAAGGAGGGTGTCCGTCAGCGCGCGGGTGCCCTCGGGAAACATGGCGACGGAGGTGCCCGCGCGCAGCCGCTCCACTGCCGAGGCAAAGGTCTGGCGGGCCGAGCTGCGGTCCGTCCGGTCAACCGGAATGAAGCCGCCGGCCCACAGGCCCCAACCGAAGATTGGGATCTGGAAGAGGCCCCGCTTGGCCATCATCCGCACCTGCCCGGGACAGGTGGCGAGCAGCACCGGGATGTCGTAGAGGCTCTGATGATTGGAGAGGAAGATGTAGCTGCGGCCAGGCTCCAACGCCGGATCGTAGGTGGCCTCGACCCGCACCATGCTCGCCGCCAGGAGCCCGTTGGACCATATGCGCATGATCGCGAACATCCAGCTCCCACGAGGTGGGATCCAAGAGACGGCGATGCCGAGGAGGGAAAGGATGAACGTGGCGATCACCAGATAGAGATTGCCGGTGACGGTGGCGAGAATGGGCTGCCATGCGGCGGGGATGGCTGGTGGGGAATCGCTCAATAAGGTCTCCGGTCGGCCCAATTCTCTACCGCTCCGGGCGGCTGCGTCCAGCCTGCTAGAATCCATCGCCGTGGCAATGACCAGCCCCTTCGTTCGCCGTTTCCGTCTGCTCGGCCTGTTGCGCGGCAGCCTGGTGGCCGGAGCGTTGTACGACCTCGTCTTCGCCGTCTTGATGGTGGCGGCTCCGCAGCTACCGGCACGGATCTTGAACCTGCCGCTGCCACCCCTGCCGGAGGGGAGGTTCTATCTGTGGATCATGGCCACCCTGCTGCTGATGCTCGCCGCCCTCTACCTCGCCGCTGCCTTCGACCCGCGCCGCTACAGCGCGGTCATTGCGGTGGCCGTTGGCGGCCGGGCCGTAGGAGCGGCAGCTTTCGCCGTCGCGGCGCTCACCGGTTCCGGCCTCGGAGGTCTTCTGCTGCTGGCGGCTGCGGACCTGGGCTTCAGCGTCCTCTACGCCGTCTCCTGGTGGCCCATCCGCTCGTGAAAGCCCGGGACATCGCGGCGCAAACCGGGGCTTTGGGCCTGCTCACCGGACGAGCGTTTCTCGCCATGATCGCACCCCCGTATGAGATCCGGCAGTGGGTGCGCCAGATGGATCAGATCGGCGTCCGTTCGCTGGGAGTCGCGGCGATCACCACCCTTTTCACCGGCATGGTCCTCGCTCTGCAGACGGCCCTCTCGTTGCCAGCCTTGGGAGTCAAATACTACATCGGCACCGTGGTCTCGAAATCGTTGGTGCGAGAGCTGGGGCCGGTGCTCACCGCGCTGATCGTGGGCGGACGCATCGGCTCGGGAATGACGGCCGAGATCGGCACCATGAAAGTCACCGAGCAGATCGACGCCCTGCGCGCCATGGCCGCCGATCCGGTGAAGAAGCTGGTGGTCCCCAAGCTGGTGGCGACCCTGGTAATGCTGCCGGCCCTCACCATCCTGGGCGATGCTCTCGGCATTCTCGGCGGCCTGATCGTCGCCACCTTCACCCTCGACCTGGCTCCCGGGCTCTACACCAACGACGTCCTCCACACCTTGAGGTTCGCGGACCTGTTCAGCGGCATTGGCAAGTCGTTTTTCTTCGCTTACTTCATCACCATCATCGGCTGCTACAATGGCCTCAACACCACCGGCGGCGCCGACGGCGTCGGCCGGGCGACCACCAACACGGTGGTGCTCGCCTCCATCCTCGTCCTGGTTTCGGATTTCTTCCTCACCAAGCTCTTCTTCCTGTTGCCCTGAGACGAGAAACCGACATGGCCGAGGCACTCTTCGAAATTCGCGGTTTGACCAAGCGTTACGGCAACCGGGTGATCCTGGACGATCTGGGCTTCGACATCCTGCGCGGCGAGTGCTTCGTCATCCTCGGCCGTTCGGGAACGGGCAAGAGCGTGACCCTGCGGCAGCTCAACGGGCTGGAGAAACCCGATGCCGGAAGCGTAGTGTTCGACGGCGCCGATCTGACCAAGCTCGAGGAGCGCGAGCTCTATCCGTACCGCCGCCGGATCGCCATGCTGTTCCAGGGCGGGGCCCTGTTCGACTCGATGAACGTCTTCGACAACATTGCCTTTCCGATGCGGGAGCACTCCGACTTCGACGAGGCGAAGATCGCCAAGACGGTACGCGAAAAGCTCGCCATGGTGCGGCTGAAAGACATCGAGAGGAAGATGCCCTCCGACCTTTCCGGAGGGATGAAAAAACGGGTGTCCCTCGCCCGTTCCCTGGCCCTCGACCCCGAGGCGGTGCTCTTCGACGAGCCCACCACCGGGCTCGACCCCGTCACCTCGGCGACGATCGGCAAGCTCATCAGCTCGATTCAAAAAGAGCTCGGCGTCACCGCAGCGGTCGTGACGCACGACATCCCCCTTGCCCGCCGGGTCGGCGATCGTCTCGCCCTCCTCGCCGGCGGACGCTTCTGCTTTCTCGGTACCTGGCAGGAGGCCGATAGCTCCCAGGATCCTGAGGTCGCCGACTTCCTGGCCGGCCGGGAGGAGGACGAAGAGAATGTCGCCTAGAGCCCGCGAAGTCCGTGTCGGCCTGTTGATTCTGTCGGCCCTCGCCGTGCTTGCCACCGGCATCTTCGTGCTGGGACAGAAGAACAACATTTTTTCGCGCAAGAATCACTACTACGTCGAGCTCAACTCGGTGAGTGGGCTGAAACCGGGCAACCCGGTTCAGCTCAACGGCGTCGACGTCGGCGCCGTGGAGCGGGTGGAGCTGCCGGCCAATCCCTGGCGGGGGCTCATCCGGGTGTGGATCAAGGTCGAAAGCCGCTACGCGCCGCGCATCCGAGGTCCCCAGGGCACGCAGGTGCCGGTGCCCGGCCAGGTTCCCTCCGAGGCCCGGATCAAGACTCTGGGCCTGCTCGGCGACAAGTTCATCGACCTCTCCTCCGGCTCGCCCGGCTACGAACGCATCCCCGACGGCGGGCCCATCCCGGCGGCGAAGCCCACCAACGTCGACGCCCTGCTCGCCTCGGGCGAGGACGTGATGGACAACGTGGTGGCGATCTCGAGCTCGCTCAACAAGATCCTCACCCGCATCGAGCGCGGCGAAGGCCTGCTGGGCGAGCTGACCTCGGACTCCGAGTCCAGCCGCAGTCTCAGCGCTTCGCTCATCGGCACCTCGGAGACCTTGCGGCGGATCGCCAACAAGATCGACCAGGGCCGGGGCCTCCTGCCGCGGTTGCTCAACGACCGCGCCCTGGGCGACCAGCTCTCCCAGTCCATGGACCGTCTTCAGGGCCTTCTGACCAAGGCCGAGAGCGGCGACGGGCTACTCCCCAGCCTGCTCAATGACCCCAAGGCCAAGACACAGCTCGACGACGCGCTCGCCTCGCTGCGCCAGGTGACGCAAGATCTGCAACACTTCACGGCAGATCTGGAGAAGAGCAACGCCCTCCTCCCCCGCCTGGTCAAGGACGATGCGTACGGACGCGAGGTCACCGAGCAGCTCCGTCAGACGGTGCAGAACCTCAACGAGGTCTCGCGCAAGCTCTCGCAGGGCAAGGGCTCGGCGGCAATGCTCATCAACGATCCCCAGATCTACGACGCCGTCAACGACATCATCATCGGCGTCAACCAGTCCCGGCTCCTGCGCTGGCTGATCCGGAACCGGCAAAAGAAGGGGATCGAGGCGAGGTACGACGCGGCGAAGAAGGCCGTCGAGCAGTCGGGCGGCCAGGTGGAGCCGCTCGACGGGGGGCCCGACGAGACCCCACCGCCCAGACCGCCGCTTCGCGACGCGGTCCAGGAAACACCCGCGGCACCGGCAATGCCCGCGACGACGCCGCCGGAGCCGGTTGCGACGCCGCCGCCCGCGGCCTGAACCGACGAAAGGGACCGCAACCGAGCCATGGCATCGCACATTCTGGTACCCGGCGGCGCGGGGTTCATTGGCTCGCACCTGACCCGTCGGCTGCTCGCCCGGGGCGACCGCGTGACCGTGCTGGACGATTTCAACGATTTCTACGATCCCGCCCGCAAGCGGGACAACGTCGCGCCGCTTCTCCCGCGTCCCGATTACCGGCTTGTCGAGGGGGACATCCGTGACCAGCCCCTGGTGGATCGCCTGTATGCCGAGGGCCGGTTCGACGCCGTGGTGCACCTCGCGGCGCGCGCCGGGGTGCGTCCCAGCCTGCAGGAGCCGATCCTCTATGAGGACGTCAACTGCATCGGCACCCTGCGGCTGTTGGAGGCCGCCAGGCGGCATGGACCGAAGATCTTCATTTTCGGCTCCTCCTCGTCCGTCTACGGCATCAACCAGAAGGTCCCCTTCTCGGAGGCCGACGAGGTCAACCAGCCCATCAGTCCGTATGCCACCACCAAGCGTACCGGCGAGCTGCTCTGCTACAACTACCATCATCTCTACGGCTTTCGCGCCGCCTGTTTGCGCTTCTTCACCGTCTTCGGGCCCGGGCAGCGCCCAGAGATGGCCATCCACAAGTTCACCGATCTATTGTGGCGGGGCCAAGCCGTTCCCGTGTTTGGCGACGGCGGCAGCCGCCGGGACTACACCTTCGTCGACGACATCGTCGACGGCATGGTGGCGGCGCTCGATCTCGCGCCGGGCTTCGAGATCCTCAATCTGGGCGGCGCAGAGACCACTTCTCTGCGCGATCTCGTCCACTGGCTCGCCGGGGAGCTTGCCGTGGAGCCCAGGATCGACTATCTTCCTGCGCAACCCGGCGACGTTCCGATTACCTACGCCGACGTGTCGAAGGCGGCACGAGTTCTGGGTTACTCCCCGAAGGTGCCCATCCGGGAAGGTCTGCACCGCTTCGTCTCCTGGTATCGTGAGCACGCCGAACGTCTCAAAACTTCAAACATTTCTTGAGCGAGCCTGATTCAATATGAACATCTGTGTCGTCGGTAGCGGTTACGTCGGTCTGGTGACGGGCGTCTGTCTGGCGGACTTCGGGATGCACGTCGTGGGGGTGGATAAGGACCACGCCAAGGTGGAAGGCCTGTCCCGCGGCAAGGTCCCCATCTACGAGCCCGGTCTCGAGACCCTCGTGCAGAAGAACATGGAAGAGGGCCGGCTGCGTTTCACCACCGATCTCGGCCCCGCCATCGAGGAGGCCCAGGCGGTCTTCATCGCCGTGGGCACGCCCCCGAAGTCCGATGGCTCGGCCGACCTCACCTTCATCCGCGAGGTCGCGGTCTCCATCGCCCAGCATCTGAACGGTTACAAGATCATCGTCACCAAGAGCACGGTGCCCATCGGCACCGGCCAGATGATCGAGGCCATCGTCCGCGAGGGTGCGGGAAGCCGCCACAAGTTCGCCGTGGTGAGCAACCCCGAGTTCCTGCGCGAGGGCTCGGCGATCGAAGACTTCATGCACCCCGACCGCGTGGTCATCGGCACCAAAGACCCGAGAGCCGCGGAGCTGATGAAGGACGTCTACTCGCCGCTCGCCGCCGCGGACGTGCCGTTCATCGTCACGGACGTCGAGACCGCCGAGCTCATCAAGTACGCCTCCAACGGCTTCCTCGCCACCAAGATCTCGTTCATCAACGAGGTGGCCCAGATCTGCGAAGCCTGGGGCGCCAACGTCGAAGTGGTGTCCAAGGGCATGGGGCTCGACAACCGGATCGGCCCGAAGTTCCTCTCCGCCGGCCCGGGCTATGGCGGTTCCTGCTTTCCCAAGGACACGCGGGCCGCGGCCCAGATCGCCCGCGACCAGGGGCTCAAGTTCCGCATCATCGAGGCCGTCCTGGAGGTCAACGAGGTCACCCAGAAGCGGATGATCACCAAGATCGAGAACGCCCTGGGCGAGATTGCCGGTAAGACAATTGCCGTCCTCGGACTCTCCTTCAAACCGAATACGGATGACATGCGCGAGTCGCCGGCCCTGCCCATCGTCCAGGGGCTCCTCGACCGCGGCGCCACGGTGCGGGCCTTCGATCCGGAGGCCATGGAAGGCTGCAAGCCGCTCTTTCCCACCGTCACCTACTGCGAGAACGCCTACGAGACCGCCGATGGCGCCGACGCCCTGGTCATCATCACCGAGTGGAACCCGTTCCGGAAGCTCGAGCTCGACCGTCTCCTCGAGCTGCTTCGGCAGCCGCTGGTCATCGACCTGCGCAACCTTTACGATCCGGAGAAGATGGCGGCCGCCGGCTTCCGGTATATCTCGATCGGCCGCCCGGAAGGAGTCCCCAAAGTGCGGCCACTGTCCGAAGAAACCGTGCCAGAACCGGTGCGCGCGGCCGGAGGACGGTCATGAGCCGGGTGGTCATCACAGGCGGCGCCGGTTTCCTCGGCTCTCACCTTTGCGAGCGGGCTCTCGCCGAAGGGCACCAGGTGGTCTGCGTCGACAATCTGCTCACCGGGCGGAAGGAAAACATCGCCCATCTCAGCAACCGGGACGGCTTCGAGTACCTGGAGCACGACGTCTCGAAATCGTTCGAGGTGGAAGGGCCGGTCGACTTCGTCCTCCACTTTGCCTCGCCCGCCTCGCCCATCGACTACCTGGAGCTGCCCATCCAGACCTTGAAGGTCGGCTCGCTCGGCACCCACAACAGCCTCGGCCTGGCCAAGGCGAAGCGGGCTCGTTTCCTTCTCGCCTCCACCTCCGAGGTCTACGGCGATCCCAAGGAGCATCCGCAGAAAGAGACCTACTGGGGAAACGTCAACCCGGTTGGTCCGCGCGGCGTCTACGACGAGGCCAAGCGCTTCGCCGAGGCGATGACCATGGCGTATCACCGCTACCACGGCTTGGAGGTGCGGATCGTGCGCATCTTCAATACCTACGGACCGCGCATGCGGGTACGGGACGGCCGGGTGGTGCCCGCCTTCGTCCAGCAAGCCCTTACCGGCGAGCCCATGACCGTCTTCGGCTCCGGCCAGCAGACCCGTTCCTTTTGCTACGTCGACGATCTCATCGAAGGGATTTGGCGGCTGATGATGAGCAATCTCGGGGACCCGTGCAACATCGGCAATCCCCACGAGATGACCATCCTGGAGTTCGCCGAGACCATTCGCGCCGCCGTCGGCAGCTCCAGCCCGATCATCTTCAAGCCGCTGCCGGTGGACGATCCCCAGACCCGGCAGCCGGACATCACTCAGGCGCGAGCGCGTCTGGGCTGGGAACCCAAGGTGCCGCTGGCCAAGGGGCTGGAGAGCACCATCGCCTACTTCCGCGGCGTCCTCGCCGGCCAGCGCGCCGCCCACGTGTAGAATCCGGCCATGCAAGATCCTTTGAAGGCCCTGAGCTACGCCCTCGAGAAGTATCCACAGCGGGTGGAGATGGTGCACGTCGAGGAGCTGGTGACCGATAGCGCCCGGCAGAATGCCAAGCGGCCGGCCTACATCACCCTGTCCGTCCCTGACGAGGTGGTAAAGAGCCTGAAAGGCCGGCGCGAAGAGCGCGACCTGCTGCTCCTGGTACGAGTACCGAAGGAAGTTCTGGAGCGCGCCGACAGTCTCATCGTCTTACCTGGCGAGGTCTGATGATGGCCGACACTGCCACCGTCCAGTGTGCCCGCTGCGGCCGACCCGAGGCGCCAGCCCTTCCCCGGCAGCCCCTTCCCGGCAAGCTCGGCGCCGAGGTCCGAGAGCGAGTCTGCCGCGACTGCTGGAACGAATGGCAGAAGATGGAAGTCATGGTCATCAACGAGCTGCGTCTCAACTTCATGGATCCTGTGGCGCAGGAGACCTTGACCAAGCATATGAAGGAGTTCCTGTTTCCCGCGGAAGCGACGCCCGGCGAGGGATCTCCGCTGACACCGCTCAAATAGCGCCTTCCTAATTCCCGTGTACCCCTGGTCATGAATTCTCCGCGTCCTGCCTCGCGGGTGCCCCGGCGCCTCCTGTTCCGTTTCCTCGCCTTGGTGGCTATCGTCGTCACCGGCTTCGTCGTTCTCCGCTTCACCCCGGTGTCCCACTACCTGACAGTCGAGAAGATCTCCGCCCTTTTCGACCAGTTGCGGGCGAGCTGGTGGGCTCCCTTGGCGCTGGTCGCCATCTACATCGTGTTCTGTCCTCTTGGATTACCGGCCTCGCCCCTGATGCTGACCGGCGGCATGGTCTTCGGGTTCATCCCCGGCTTCCTCTACAACTTGACGGGGACTTGGCTGGGCGGTGTCATTACCTACTTCCTGGGGCGCATCCTGGGGCGTGACTTCGTGCAGCACCTGGCGGGGAACCGCCTGAAAAAGGTGGAGCGGGCCGTCGCCCGGCGTGGCTTCTGGAGCCTCGTCACGCTGCGCCTGCTGCCGATCCCTTATCCGCTGGTCAACTACTGCGCGGCGCTGGCGGGAATCCCTCCGACCCTCTTCATGGTCACCACGGTGCTGGGACTGATCCCCGCCAACCTGCTATTCGCCTACTTCGCCTCTTCCCTGGTTCACCTCGCCGGACCCGACCGCCAAAAGATCTACGTCCAATTCGCAGTAGTGATTGGTCTCCTCGTCATACTGACCGTGGCGCCGCAGATCTGGATGGCGCGCAAGCGCAAAGAGCGATACTTGGAGCTGAGGGAGAAGAGGGCAGCCCGACAAGCGCAGGGATGACGTGTTTCCTCTGCTCCCGAGAAGCAAAGCCGACTTCCCGGGAAGCAAAGGGGCCTCCCGAAGAGCAAAGGCGACTTCCCGAAGAGCAAAGGCGACTTCCCGAAGAGCAAAGGCGACTTCCCGTGGAGCAAAGGTGACTTCCCGGGACCAAAAGCGACCTCCCGAGCGGCCACGGCGACCTCCCGGGAAACAAAGGCGACCTCCCGAGCAGGGAAGGTTACTTCCCGGGCAACAAAGGCGACTTCCCGAGAAGTAAAGGCGACCTCCCGGCGGGCAAAGGTGGCTTCCCGAGCAGAAAGGGCGGTGCCCCTGACCTTCCCAGCACCGCATCCACTTCCGGAAAGCCGATGAGCAGAGCGCCGCTGGTGACACCGGCGAGTGTCTCCCGCATGGGAAAAGTCGGCCGTTCTATGGGGGCAATTGAATTACCCCTGAGGAGCTAAATCAAGCTTCTCCGGCCAATTCAAGAATCCGGGCTCGGAGGTCCCCCGAGAGCCGGTAGGAGTGGGAAGCCAGTTGATCCAGAGCATCGCTTACCCGGTCGATCAGACCTCTCTCCTTCGCCAACAAGAGAACTGCTCCCGTGCCGACGATCTTGAGACCTCTCGAGCTCGCCACGCTCCGACCGCGCTTTTCGTCGATAAGCAGCCTGGCATCCCGTTGCTGCGCCAAAACGATGGCCTCTGCCTCTCCATCCCCCAGAACCTCTTTGAGCTCGTCGAGATCGGTCGTGGGACGCGGAGCCTCAACTGTCATCCAGGTTTCCTGAAATGCAGCCACCAAGGCCTTGAAGCCAGGCCGGAGCAACGAAATCTGAAGCTCGTCGTAAACTCTTGGAGGAACCACGACCTTCAAGTAAAGGTCCTTGAGAAGCGAGAGCAGGCCGACGCGGGCCATGCCGATCAGCGGCCCGGCGTCTGCGATGATGAGATCACGTTCCAGCGCCAGCCACCTCAAGCTCTCGCTCCAACTCATCGGGGGAATAGTCGACGGCGGGGATTCCTGCCTGCCCAAGCAGGTCGAGGAAATCCACGATCGGCATACCTGCAACCTTGGCGCTCTGAGAGAGGGACGCCTGCCCCGATTCGAACAGGTGGAGAGAAATCGCGCGGTGAATTCCGTGGTCCAACAGCCACTCATCGAAGGGCACTGCGAGGATCGCGGGCCGGCCGTCCTTGGTGATCAGCGAGAGCCGGCCCTGCTCGGCGTCCCGGAGCAAGTCGCCCGAGCGCTGAGTGAGGTCTTGAACGGTGAAAACGTCCAGGGGCTCCATACAATCCTCCGTGCATCCCGTAGGGGCAATGTTCTACGACTTGCATTCTGCCACATCGAGGAGAAAGGCGGGCAGGCCAACCCCTAGGTCTTCCCCAGCACCGCCTCCACCTCCGGCAGGTCAATGAGCAGCGCCCCGCTGATGACGAACCGGGTGGGGTCGAACTCGTAGTCTCGGATCACCCGCCGGAAAACCTCTTTCAAGGCCCGGGCTCCCAAACGGGGCTGGCGGCCGGCTTCGGTGGCGATGCGGCGCACGGCGTTCGGCGAAATCGCCAGGTGGATGCCGCGGCTTTCGAAGTAGGCCCGGCTTTGGTGGAAGGCGGACTCGGGAGTTTCGAGGAAGATGCGCACCAATTCATCCTGGCCTAGGTCCTGGAGCAACACGACGGCGTCGAAGCGCGAAAGGAACTGCGGGCTCATGCCGTAATCGAAAAGGTCCTCGTTGCGCAGCCAGTCGCGAAGCCGAAAGACGAGCTTCTCCGCCACCTTGCCGCCCTCGACCACGGTGACCGGCTGGAGGGCGCCCCGGTCCCTGCCGATGGTCACCCGGTCGAAGACGGCGTCGTAGAGTCCTTCGAACGCCCCGGCGCAAACGAACAGGAGGTCCGAAGAATTCACGACGACCGAGGCGCCCCCAGCCCAGGCCGGCAGGGTCAGGGGCACGGCCTCGTTTTCGATGAGGGTCAGCAAAGCCTCCTGGGCGCGGATGCCGGCCACGTTCGGCTGGCCCCCGACGTGGGAGCGAATCTTGTCCACCTCGTCCACGAACACCAGTCCCGAGGCGGCGCGGCGCAGCAGCATGTCCACCGGCGCGGAGGGACCGAGCTGCTCGCGGGCGCGGTCGAGGAGCCGCCCCAGCACGACCTCGCCGGGGCGGCCACGCTCAGCTTCCTCGCCCAGCACGTTGGCATGGATGCGCACCACCGCCGAGCGCGCCGCCAGCACCGGGTCCGAGCCGAGGTAGCCCTCGACGGCCCGCATCAGCGTCGTCTTGCCCGTGCCGGACGAGCCGATCATCAGGATGTTGCCGACCCGCAGCCCGGCCAGTTGCTTGGAGAGGGCCACGGAGATCTCCCGCACGGACTCTTCCTGCCCCAGGATGCGGCGGGTGAGGGCCTCGGCGATCTCAGCCGGAGGGGGAGCGGTTTGAGTCTGCACCGGCATGGCTCTCACACCCGCATCAACACCGCTCCCCAGTGCAGGCCGGCGCCGAGCGCGGCGAAAGCAACCAGCGCGCCTTCAGGAGCTTTGCCGAGACGCCGGGCCTCGTGGAAGGCCAGGGGCAGGGTGGCCGACGTGGTGTTCCCGTACTTCTGGATGTTGTTGTAGACCTTGTCGTTCGGCAGGCCGAGGATCTGCTGAGCCTTCTCGTTGATGCGCAGGTTGGCTTGGTGCATGATCAGGAGGTCCAGGTCCTTCGTGGTGTAGCCGCAGCGTTTGAGCACCTCGCCGGTCGCTTCGGGCATGCGGCTGACGGCAAGCTTGAAGACCTGTCGGCCGTCCATCACCGGCACGGTGTCCGCGGCCTGGATCATGTCGCAGGAGACGAAAGGGCGCCGAGCCGAGCCGCCGCCGGGGACGTAGAGAATGTCCTTGTGGTTGCCGTCGCCGTAGAGCGCCGCGGCGAGGATGCCCCGGCCGCTGTTGTCCTCCGGTTGCGCCCGGAAGACCATGGCCCCGGCGCCGTCGCCGAACAGCACGAGCAGATGGCGGAAGCGCGAGTTCCACTGGAAGTCCTCGTCCGATAGCGGCCCCGGATCGCGGCCGTGGAGCACTTCGAAGGTGCGGTCGGAGAACGGCATCAAGGAGGTGTGAACGTCGGTCCCCACCAGCAGGACCGTGCGCGCGATGCCGCTGCGAATCAACGCGTCCACCATTTGCAGGCCATAGGCGAAGCCGGCGCACTGCTGGCGGATGTCGAGAGCCGGCAACGGCCTTAAGCCCAGCTTCTGCTGGATGAGCGTGCCGGAGCCGGGAAAGTAGTGGTCCGGCGTCATCGTGGCACAGACCAGGTAATCCACCTCGCCCGGGTCGACCCCGGCGTCCTCCAGGGCCGCTCGTCCCGCCTGGGCTCCCAGGTCGGAAGAGCCGACGCCGCGCTCGACGTAGAACCGCGTCGAGATGCCGCTGCGCTCCCGCACCCAGTCGTCGCTGGTCTCGATGATCCGCGACAGCATGGTGTTGTCGACTTCGAGCGGAGGGATGGCGATCCCGGTTCCCGCGAGCACGGCACGAGCCTGGGTCATTTGAGCTCCTTCGAAAGGGAGAGCTAGTTCTGCACCGGCTGCAAGGTGACCGGTTGGGCTCGGGGAACGTAGTTGACGGTCAGATCGCCGCGCTTGATGAATCGATAGACCGCGTTCGGTTTGTTGCCGTCGAGCCCGGAAGGCGCGCCAGTGCCGTACGTCCAGACTTCGACGGCCGACTCCTTGGGCGACGGCGAAACTTCGTAGCCCTCTTTCTCCGGGCGGCCATAGAGCACGAAGATGGCGCCGCGGTCGGTGCGGTGGCCAAGGTAGCCAGCCTCGCTGTAGAGGCGGTCGGCAGTCAACGCCCGCTCCGCATAGGCCTGGCGGACGGGCTCGCCGCGCTTCTTCCAGAAGCTCTCGGCAAAGGCGGCCGCCGCCGAATCGTCCTTGAGCGCCAGGAATGCCTGGATCTCTTCGGGAGTCGCCAGCCGGGAAATGGGGCCGACCAGCCACGCCGACCAGTCCGGTCCCAGGAATGGGTTCGTCAGATCCGCCATGGTCCGGGTGGCGCCGGCATCGCCGCAGCTCGCGGCGAGCAGGGCCAGCAGCAGCAGGGCCGGAGCGTGTTTGATGCTCTTGATCATCTCAATGTCCCATCTGAATTGACCATCTCGTCAACCCTGGCTGTGGCGGAGCAGATCCAGGAACTCTTCGCGGACCTGCTTCTGGTGGAAGATGCCGCGCAGCGCGGAGGTCACCGTAACGGCCCCCGGCTTCTTGACGCCGCGCATCTCGACGCACAGGTGCCGCGCCTCGATGACCACCATGGCGCCCAGCGGCTGGAGCTTCTCTTCCAGAAAGCTCACCACCTGCTCGGTGATCCGCTCCTGGAGCTGAGGCCGTTTGGCGTAGAACTCCAGGATGCGGGAGAACTTCGACAGCCCCAGGATGCGGTCGCGGGGAATGTAGGCGATGTGGGCGTGGCCATAGAAGGGGACGAGATGGTGGGCGCACATGGAGTAGAAGGGAATCTGCTTCTCCATCACCATGTGGCTGTACTGCTCCTCGTTGGGAAAGGTCGTCACCTTCGGCTCCGCTCCCTCGGCGAGTCCCTGGAACATCTCCATGTACATCTTGGCGACCCGCAGGCCGGTCTCGGCCAGATTCGGATCCTTGAGATCCAGCCCCAACGCCGCAAGAATCCCCCGCACGTGGTGGGCAACCGTATCCAGCTTCCGCTGCTGTGCCTCGTCCAGCTCGGTGAGGGCCACCGGCGGCACATGCTCGGGGACGATGACGTGAGGCTCATGGCTCATGAATCAGCTCCTACAAACAGGCTCCGAACGGCTTCCTATCCTACACCACCGCCCACTGCCCCTGATCTCCCGCTATGATCCGGTGGGCAAGGAGGCGCGCGATGCTCTATGACCTCTCGCCCACCATCCGTCCGGAGACTCCCGTCTGGCCGGGTGACACGCCGTTCCACTCTCGTCTGACGTGGGCTCTCGCCGAAGGGGCGAGCGTCAACCTCTCGATGATCACCACGACGCCGCATCTCGGCTCGCACGCCGACGCCCCCTTTCACACCGAGGCCCGGGGCGACGGCATCGAGGACATGCCTCTCGACCGCTACCTCGGGCTCTGCCGGGTGGTGCGGGTGCCTCCCCAGCCGCTGATCGAGCCGCGCCACGTGGAGGGAATCGATCTCGCCAATCCGGGCCGGCTGCTGTTCCGCAGCGAGAGCGTGCGCGACCGCCGCACCTTCCCCGAGAGGTTCACCGCCCTCTCTCCTGAGCTCGCCAACCTCCTGGCCGAAAGAGGCGCCTTGCTGGTGGGCATGGACACGCCCTCGGTGGATCCTTTCGACAGCAAGACGCTGGACGCCCACCACGCACTGTTCCGCGGCGGCATCGCCATCCTCGAAGGGCTGGTGCTGGACGGCGTTCCCGAGGGAATTTACGAGCTCATCGCCCTGCCTCTACGTCTGGCGGGGCTCGACGCTTCCCCGGTGCGCGCGGTCCTGCGTACCGTCGAAGCGTGACAGGGGCGGGATAGAATACTTGCCACGAGAGAATCCGGCCCCGCCCCGAGCGGTGGCCTTGAGAGGAGAGTTACCCGTGGACAGCAAGGAATTCGTCGCGCAACTGCTGGATGAGATGGGAAGTTTGTTCGCGCGGCTGGGGGAAACGGAGACGCTGGAGGCCGAGTCCGACGGCAAGGTGGACGTCGTCACCCTGCTGCGCCTGGCGCTCAAGAGCGAGCTCGAGGCGAGCGAGCTCGCCGGCTTCTGGATGCCCACCACTCCCGAGGTGGACGGCAAGATGGCTTTCGCTCTGCAATGCGGCGACGAGATGAAGCACTACGGCTTGATCAGCGACCGCCTGGTGGCGCTGGGCGAGGACCTCACCGACTTCGATCCTCTCGAAGAGGGGCACAGCCCCCTCTATCAATACCTCCGCGGCCTACGCACCACGGTCGAACGCATCGCCGCCGGTCCCTTCGCCAGCGAGGCGATCGCCCTGATTCGCAATGCCCAGTTCGTGACCTTCTGCCGCTCGGTGGGCGACGAGGAAACGGCCCGCCTCTACGCCGACACCATCCAGCCCGAGGAGGCCCACCACCACCACCTCGGCCGGGAGATCCTGGAGAAGTACCTCACCACTCCCGAGCTTCAGGAGCTCGCCGCCTCCGCCGTGCGCAACACCCTGGCCATCGCCGACGAGCTGCGCACCCTGGCCGTCAAGACCACCGGCGTCCACAACATCCCCGTTTCCTGAACCCGTCTCACCAGGAACATCATGGCATCTGAGATCTCGACCCTCGCTGTTCTCGGCGCCGGCACGATGGGGCGGGGCATCGCCCATGTAGCCGCCGCCGCCGGCTTCACCGCACATCTCTTCGATACCCAGGAGGGCGCCCTCCAGAAAGCCGACGCCGCCATCCGCCGCAACCTCGCCAAGGGTGTCGAGATCAAGAAGCTCGCTCCGGAGGCCGCTGAGGCAGCCCTCGCCAACCTCCACTTCCACAGCAGTCTGCCGGAGGCCGTGGAGAACGCTGGCCTGGTGATCGAAGCCGTGCCGGAAGACATGGCGCTCAAGATCGAGACCTTCCATGCGGTCACCATCCATGCGCCGCAGGACGCCCTGTTCGCCTCCAACACCTCGGCCCTCTCGATCACCGAGATGGCCGCCGCCTCCGGGCGCCCGGAGCGCTTCGCCGGCATGCACTTCTTCAATCCCGTGCACGTGATGAAGCTGATCGAGCTGGTGCGCGGCCTTCAGACCTCGCAGGAGACGTTGGACGCCCTGACCCAGGTCGGCCGCCGGATGGGGAAGGAGATCGTCCTCGTCAACGAGGCCCCCGGCTTCGTCACCAGCCGCATCAACGCCCTGATCGGCAACGAGGCCTTCCGCATGCTTCAGGAGGGCGTGGCCACCGCGGAGGACATCGACAAGGCCCTGAAGCTGGGCTTGAACCACCCCATGGGTCCCTTCGAAATGGTCGACCTGGTGGGCCTGGACGTGCGTCTCTCCATCCTGGAGTTCCTCCACCGCACCCTCGGCGAGGCTTTCCGCCCCAACCAGATCCTGGTGCAGCACGTCCGCGCCGGGCGTCTAGGCCGCAAGACGGGGCGGGGAGTCTACAGCTACAACGAACAGGGGGAACGGGTGGGTTAGCTCTTCGGTGTGCCTTGCAGCCAGGCGTCCAGGTGAGCCTTCTGCTCGGCGGTGGCGGTGGGCAGGGGCTCCAGCTTCCAGCGGCCTTTGATTTTCTCGCCGAAGGTGATGGGCAGGCGGGTCAGCCGCTCGCGGCGAGCCACCAGCAAGGTGGACTTCTCTCCCGGACGGTAATTTTTCAGGCGGGTATCCAGCCCATCCGGCGGTACCCGGTAGTCACCGATGGCGAGGATCTCGTCTCCGACGTTGAGACCGGCGTCGTAGGCGGGCGTCTCGCGCTTCACCACGGTGACCACGAGCCGGCCGTTCTGGACTTCCGTCTCCGCTCCCAGCCAGCCGGCCGGCAGCTCGGCGGAGTCGGCGTCCTTCTTCTCCGCTTTCTCTCCCTTGTCCGGATCGCTCTCGGCGAAGCGCAAACCGTACCAGTCGAGCGCCTCGGTGTAGTCGAGCTCCGCCGTCGTATCCACGGCGTGCGCCAGCCAGTCCCCCAAGTCGACGCCCGCCACCCCCTCGAAGGTGCGGCGCAGCTCCTCCGGACGGTAGCCCCGGTCGCCGGAGTACCGCTGATAGGCGAGCCGCAAAGCATCATCCAAGCTCTTTCGGCCGCCGGTGGCACGGCGGATTCGAGCGTCGAGGAGAAAGGCCACGACGGCTCCCTTGGTGTAGTAGCTGATGGCGCTGTTGGGTGTGTTCTCGTCGCGGCGGTAGAACTTGATCCAGGCGTCGAAGGACGCGTCGTCCAGCGGTTGAACCTTGCGGGCGGGCGTGGCCTGGAGATTCTCGATGGTCTTGCTCAGCTCCTTCAGGATCTCCTTGCGGGTGGAAAAACCCGCGCGGTGCACCAGCAGGTCGCCGTAGTAGGAGGTGAAGCCTTCGACGGCCCAGAGCGAGCGGGTGTAGTTCTCGGCCTCGAAGTCGAAAGGTCCCAGCTCCACCGGGCGCAGCCGCTTGCCGTTCCAGGCATGGAACAGCTCGTGGCTGACGAGGCCCAGCCAGTCGAGGTAGCCCTCGCGGGTGCGCGCCCGCCAGCGGCTGCTCATCAGCGTGCAGGAGTCGCGGTGCTCGAGGCCGCCGCCGGACTCGGTTAGGAGGTTGAAGACGACGTAGCGCGGGAAGGGCGCACCTCCCCAGAAGGCGATCTGCTCGGCGAAGATCTTCGCCGCATCGGCAGCGGAGCGGGGACCGTCCCAGATCGTTCCGTCGTCGCCTTCGGTAACCAGCAGGACGGGCCGGCCGCCGGCCTCGAAGGAGTGGACGGCGGCGTTTCCGGCATAGAAGGGCGAGTCCACCAGGACGTCGAACGTCGAGGCCCGGAACTGGTGGGTGTCCCCGGCCACAGGAAGCGGGCTCGCCACCACCTTCCAATCAGGCGGCGGCACCACCTTCACGTCGTGAACGTGCCCTTCCGCTCCCGCCCGGGTGAGGAAGGTTGCGGCGCCGTTGACGAGAGCGAATCCCGAATCTACGAAGCTGGTCCGTACCGACATCTCCCGGCAGTAGACCCGGTAGCGGATCACCACGCGGGGAGCGCCTTGAGTCTCCACCCGCCAGTGGTTTTTGCTCGTCTTTTCCACGGTCAGCGGCTCGCCCGTTTCACTCGTCGCGGTCAGCGCCTCGACGTTGCGGGAAAACTCCCGGATGAGGTAGGAACCCGGAGTCCAGACGGCCATCAGCAGCTCGACCGCCGGCTGGCCATCCGCGGGAATGCGGGCTTCGACCTCGACGTAGTGGGTCTGGGGAGCGGGAAAACGCAGCGTATATGAGATCGGCTCGGGCATGTCGGCTCCCTGCAAACCGGCGGCGGAGAGGGCCAGGGTAAAGGCCATTATCAAGATCGCTTTCGTCATCGCTCGTCCTTGGACGGGCCGACAACTTACAGGAGATGCGCCCGCAGGCCAAGACCTATTGCTCTGCGATACTCTGGGGTACTCTGCGCCAATGCGTGACCCGGCCGCCGAGATCAATGCAGCGCTCGAATGGGACGTGCCCGCGCTGTTCCACTCTCTATCGCCTTTGGGCCGGCGGGCCTTCTTCCCGCCCGATGTCCCGTCCCAGGCCGCCGAGGCGCGATCCACGAAGCTCAACGCGACGATACGGCTGCCGGGCCTGACCGCGGCTTTCGGCGAACTCCCAGGGCGGGATCTTGATCAGGCGCTCCTCTACTCGCCGATCGAAGGGCTGCCGGAAGTGCGGCGCCGGTGGCGGGAGTGGCAGCGCCGGCACGCGCCGGCAACACAGTCATCCGTCCCCTCGAGCCTCCCCCTGGTGACGGCCGGGCTATCCCATGCTCTGTCCCTGGCGGCCGACCTGTTCGGCGGCGAGGGGAAGCCGGTGGCAATTCCTCAGCCGTTCTGGGGCAACTACCGGCAGGCGTTCGCGATACGGACGGGCGCCCGGGTCCTCACCGGTCCGGCCTATGTGGATGGGAGATACAACCCCAACGCCATCCCCGACGCCCTGGCCGGCGTGCCCGCGGGGGAGCCCGCCGTGGCGGTGCTCAACATCCCCTCGAATCCGGGCGGCTATTCCCCCGACGGGGACGAGCGGCGGGCGACGATCGCGGCGCTTCTCGCCGAGGCGGAGCGCCGGCCTCTGGTGGTGCTCTGCGACGACGCCTACGCCGGCCTGGTCTTCGAGCCCGAAATTTCCCCCGAGTCTCTGTTCTGGGAGCTGGCCAACGTCCATCCCAACCTGGCGGCGGTGAAGATCGACGGCGCCACCAAGGAGTTCTCCTTCTTCGGCGGCCGGGTGGGCTTCCTCACCTTCGCCGTGGAGCCTGACTCGGACGCGGCCCGGTCGCTGGAGAGCAAGGTGAAAATGCTCGTCCGCTCCTCGGTGGGCTCGCCGGTGGCGTCCAGCCAGGTGATTCTCCTCCAGGCCTTGCGCCAGGAGGGGATCGCGGCGGAGGTCGAAGCCGTGCGGGCGCTCCTACAGGAGCGCTACGAAGCGCTCCAAGGCGCCATGAAGAAAGTGGATCGCCGCCTGCTGACGCCGCTCCCCTTCAACTCCGGCTGCTTCGCCCTGGTCGAGCTGCCTGCCGCGCTGGGCCTCGATTCCGAGCGGTTGAGAAAGCATCTCCTGGCCCACCACGACACGGGACTGGTCTCCATCGCTCCAAGCTATTTGCGCATCGCCCACTGCTCGGTGGACGCCGCGGCGCTGCCCGAGCTGGTGCGGCGGCTGGAAGTTGCGGTGGCGGAGCTGCAGTCCCGCACCGCATGACCCGCAATGCGTCCGACGAAGTTCGATCACGACGGCACCCCCGCCCGGGCATAAATGCCGGGGCTAGAGAACGGCCCCGGATGAATCCGGCTTGAAGTCCCCTTCAGGGGGCGCAGCTCATAGCCCTGGCATTTATGCCCGGGCGGAGGTTGGACGGAGCACCTGGCTGCCCGTCACGACTCGAACGTCCACGTCTTCACCTCCCACGTCCCGCCCTCGATCGCCACAGCGCCGACGTAGTCCTCGGCGGGGCGGAGATGGTGGAAGAACCAGCCGGCGGCGCGGGTGGCGTCACCTTTCAGGGAGAGCATGCGCGGCGGCTCGCCCAGCGCCAGGGTGACGTCAAATGAATCCAGGGGCGCCGCGAGCCCTTCGCCCACGGCCTTGAGGTAGGCCTCCTTGCGGGTCCAGCAGTTGAAGAAGGCTTCCTGCTTGGCGGGGAACGGGATCGACCGCAGGGTCTGCCGTTCGCTCGCGGAGAAGAAGCGCTCGGCGATCTCCTCGCAATCCGTCATCGGCCGCATGAACTCGACGTCGACGCCGATCTCGCGGCCGTGAACGAAGCCCACCAGGGCAAGCTCGTGGGAGTTGGAGAGGTTGAGCTGAATGCCGTGGCCGTCGAAAGGCGGCGCCAGGAACGGCTTGCCCCGCGGGCCGTAGGAGAATTTGATCTCCTCGGGCCGGGTGCCGTCGCCGAGATAGGCGGCGGCAAGGGCGCGCAACGCACCCCGGCCCACCACGTACTGCCGGCGGTGTTTGTCGAAACGGAATCGGCGAGCGCGCTCCCACTCGTCGGCGGAGAGGGCGCGGCCAATGCTATCCACCTGCTCGGGCGCGGGATCGAGATGGACGAGCCAGACGTGGATCTCGCCGGGCGCCAGCTCCTGGCCGGCAGCCGGCGAGCGGGGAGGGAAAACCGTCACCGGGCGCCGGGGAGGACCGAAGCGGTGACCTCCGCCAGGTCTCGCGCCACCGCCTCGAGGATCAGCTCCCTGGTGCCATGGATGAAGAAGTGGTCGCCGGGCAGCATGCGCATGCGGAACCGGCCGCGGGTGTGCTGGCGCCAGGCCTCCACGTCCTCGCGGGTGATCTCCTCGTCGCCGATGCCGCCGAAGGCGGAGATCGGGAAGTCGAGCGGCTCCTCCTCCTTGTAGACGTAAGTCTCGTTGACGGAGAAGTCGGCGCGCAGGATGGGCAGCAACAGCTTCATCAGCTCGGCATGCTGGAGCACTTCCTCCGGCGTGCCATTGAGCTCGCGAAGCTTGGCGATGAACTCCGGCTCGGGGAGGGTGTGGATGTCCTCTTCACGCGGCGGCAGGTGCGGAGCCCGGCGGCCGGAAGCGAAGAGGAAGAGGGGTTGCTTGCGTCCCCGCCGGCGCAGCTCGCGCGACAGCTCGAAGCCGATCATGCCGCCCATGCTATGTCCGAAGAAGACGAACGGCAGGTCCATGTAGGGTTGCAGGACCTCCGCGAGGGCGTCGATCATCGGCTCGGGCCTGCTGAATGGCTGATCGCGCAAACGGCTCTCGCGTCCCGGGAGCTGGACGGGGCAGACCTCGATGTCCGCCGGCAGCAGCGACGCCCAGCCTCGATAGACCGAAGCACCACCCCCGGCATAGGGGAAGCAGAACATGCGCAACCGCGCGCGCGGATTGACCTCGCGGTAGGCGAGCCACCGCTCGGAGGGTTGACTGCTGGGTTTCACGATTAGGATCGACTCCGGTCAGGTCAAGGGAAGGGATGCCGGGCGCTCGCCCTCGAGGGAGAGCGCGACCGGACTAGTTGGTCTCTTGGCCCGCCTGCCGGGCGCGCTCCATCTCTTCCATCTTCTTGCGCAGGGAGAGGGGACGCATGTCCGTCCACACTTCCTTGATATAGGCCAGGCACTCGTCTTTGGGACCGCTCTTGCCGACATCGGTCCAACCGAGGGGGTTCTCGCGATGAGCCGGCCAGATCGAGTACTGCTCTTCGTGATTCATCACCACTTTGTAAATCGTGGTGTCTTCTTTGTCATCCCAACTCATGGGTCGTCTCCTTCTCGTTCCCTTTTTCGATGTCGGTCGGCTGGCGAGGAAAGCTCCGCACCCGAGCCGCACGGAATGGCCCTGCTTCTCTAGTGCCGAGAAATCGGAATGCGTGACAGTTGACCCAGGGCCAATCCCGGTAACACCAGAATCTTATCAGTTTCAGGGGCGGGGTCCAAACCGGTCCCGCGCCCGGCCGAGCGAGGCGACCAGGGCCTCCACGTCTGCCGGTTCGGTCCGAAAGTTGGTGATGCAGGCCCGCAGGGCGGTCCCGACCTCGCCCAGAACCACGGTGCTGATCCAGGCTTCGCCGGACCCGACGACGTCCGCGGCCACGCCTTCGAGGAAAGTCGCCGTCCGCCCTCCCCGTTCGCCGTCGACGAAGCAGACCACCGGCAAGGGCGTATCGTTGACCATCACCCAACCCGCCTCGCTCAGCCGTTGGCGCAGCAGAACGCCCATCGCCGTCTGGTGGCGAATCGCATCGGCGTAGCCCTCCCAACCGGCCACGGCCAGCGAGAGAAAGACCTTGAGGCCGATGAAGCGTCGCGACCACTGCATGGAATGGGCGTAAGGATCGGCCACCCCGATGCTGGCCGTCTCGCGCGGCATGTAGCGCGCCGACACCTTGAAGGTGCGCTCCAGAATGCCAGCATGGCGGGTCAGGAAGAGTCCGGCGCCCATCGGCACCGAAAGCCACTTGTGAGCGTCGAAGGTGATGGAGCTGGCGCGAGAGATCCCCTCGACCAGGGGCTTGAGCTCGGGCGCCAAAACTGCCGCTCCGCCCCAGGCCGCGTCGGCGTGCAGCCACACTCCTTCCTCGTCGGCCACCTGGGCCAGCTCGGCGATGGGATCGAGGACTCCCGCGCTGGTCGAGCCCAGGGTCGCCACCACCAGGAAGGGGGAGAGGCCCGCCTCCCGATCTTCGCGGATGCGGGTGCGCAGGTCCTCGGGCATCATCCGCAGGCTTGAATCCACTCGCACCTCCCGCACGGCTTCGGTGCCGAGCCCGGAAAGGCGCGCCGCCTTGAGGAAGGAGTGGTGGGCCTCCGGCGAGACGTAAAGGATGGGCTGGCTGCGCAGCGCCACCAAACCGCGGCGCCCGATCTCGGGGAAGGCGCGGTTGAGGGAGGTCACCAGCGCCGTATGGTTGGCTTCGGCGCCGCCCGAGGTGAAGGTACCCTCGCTGCGGGCCGGATCGAAGCCGAAACGCTCCGCGAAAGCCCTTACCAGATGCTGCTCGACCTCGGTCGCCAGCGGGCTGTGGCTCCAGGCCGCAAGCTGCGGGTTGAACGTCGCCGCCAGGGCATCGGCGGCGATGCTCATCGGCGTGGTGGCGGGATTGAACAGCCCGAAGTAGCGCGGGTGGGGCGTGTGCACCTGCCAGCGCCACAGGCCGTCGACGGCAAAGTCCAGGGCGTCGCCTGGCGCGACCGGACGTTCGAAGTCGAAAGGCGCCAGCGCCTCCCGAATGGCGCCGCCGTCCAGACCTGGCGACACCCGGGCGTCGCCGATCCCGGTCAGGTAGCTTTCAATGGCCTCGACCAGGCGGTCCCAGAGTGCACGCCGGGCCTCGGCATCCAGCATCAACATCTTGGTCCTTCCCTTCTCGTCTCATCTCGTCAGGCCGGCGCTTCCGTTCCGGCCGTGCTGTTGGGAGGCCAGATCATAGAGCAGGTCCCTCCGCTACAATACGCCCATGGCCAAAGCAGCTTCACCCACCAGCCGCCTCGCTCCCTGCCCACGCACTCCCAACTGCGTCTCCACCCAGGCGGCCTCCGGGCGGCAGCACATGGAGCCGATTCCCTACTCCGGCACGCTGGCTGAAAGCCGCGCGAGGCTGGTCGAAGTCTTGCGGAACCATCCCAGGACCCGCATCGTCCGCGAGGAGCCGGAGTACCTCAAGGCAGAGTGCCGCTCAGCGTTCTTCCATTTCGTGGACGACGTCGAATTCGTCTTCGACGATGCCGCCAAGAAAATCCACTTCCGCTCCGCCTCGCGCCTGGGCCGCAGTGACTTCGGGGTCAACCGCAAGCGCATGGAGGAGATTACGGCGGCGTTCCAGGCCTTTGGCCGCTAGCGGCGGAGGGTTCGCCGGCAGTGGCGGGCCGATTATCCCGAGCGGCGAATCAATTATCCCCAGCGGCGGACCGTTCGCCGGTGGCGGCGAACCAATTATCCCGAGCGGCGAGCCGTTCGCCGGTGGCGGCGAGTCGATTATCCCGAGCGGCGGACCGATTATCCCGAGCGGCGAACCGTTCGCCGGTGGCGGCGAGTCAATTATCCCGAGCGGCGAACCGTTCGCCGGTGGCGGCGAGTCGATTTCCCCGAGCGGCGAGCCTCCCGCCGGCAGCGGCAAACCGTCTCGAATCTCCGGCGGCCCGCCCTGTGACAGGGGCGATCCTCCGGCAAACGCGGGCAGACCGTCCAAGGACCACTCGGGGCCGGCCGCCGGCCGGGAATCCCCGGGTTGCACCCGGGGCTACGGGAACGTCGCCCTACGGGCTCGCGCTGGCTCGACGGAGACCGTCTACGCTGCATGGAGTATCCTCTCGGCCGACGGCCATGAGATGCCACGTTTGCGGGTCGGCGATGGTCCGAGCTCAGACCGATCTGCCCTTCAAGGTCAGCGAGACCACGATCGTCATCGTGAAGGCCCTTCCCATCCTCGAGTGTCAGCGGTGCGCCGAATACACGCTCGAGGACCCGGTCATGGAGCGAGTCGACGAGATCCTCAGGCAGGCTGATGTGCGGGCAGAACTCGAGATCGCCCGGTTCGCCACCTGACCGGTAAACAACCCTACTCAGGTAGAATCAAGCGTCCTGCTTTCTGGTCGAACTCTAGAGGCATCTCGTCCGCCCGATACCCGAAGGCTGCATAGATCTGCCTGACAACCCTGAAGCCACTCCAGTCGGGCCTCAATCTGACATCTGCTACCGGAAGCCGCAGAGGCTCGGGTAACAGATCGGGAAGCTCATAAGAACTCGCTGCATTTTGAATCAGATAGTTGTGGAAGTGGCGATAATCCAACGACTGTGGAGAGGAGGAGCGTAGAGTCCAGCCTTCCAAACCAAAGAGAGCAGTCGACGCAAGAAAAAAGGTCGACGCGGGAACAGGATCCTCCCAGAGCGACTTGTCCAGAAGCATCTTCGAAAGAAGCCGGAACAAAGAAATGGGATACTCCAAAAGAGACAGCCAGTAGAGAGGCTTAGCCTCGCCTGGCACGACGCCTGCGTGGAAAGTCTTGAGCGGGGCCTTGAACTCAATCCCCCTACGCCTGTGAACAGAGAGCTCGAAAAGCCCGTCCTTCCCAACGATGACACGGTCGCCAGCAAGCCGCGGCGCTCTCCCGCCAACGGTGTAGGCCAGGGTAAAGTTCTCCCCTACCCGCCGGTTTCCTGTGCGGGTGGGGTCAATTAAGAGATCGCTGCGGATCAGGGCATCGAGGTCTAAGGAGAAATCCGGGACTGGCTTGATGCTTAGCCAAAAGAGGTCTGCCGAGTTACTCCTCACCCAATCTAGCAGTTGCGTTCTTTCGCCACTGAGCTCGGCCTCTGCGCGGGTTATTTCTTCAGGGCGTGCAGTAGTCTTGTTGAAGGCCTCCCTAATCTCCTCGCGGCTCATAGGGAGAATCCGATCGTCGAACCGGCGCCAGTAGAATCGACCGCTCTTCCTCAACAGCGCATAGGGCCTGTTCGTCGGGCCAGTGACGGTGATGCGCAGGATCGAGCCGTTCTGCGCAGGGACAAGACCAAGGCTGATCTCCGCAGAAGAAGGGGCAGGCTCAATCGAATCTGCCAAAAAATCTCTAAGGCTTTGGCGACTAGCTTCCGGCTCTGGAATCGCCTCCACCTTCACAGCTCGCCCCTCCTCTTCCCCTAACCCCACCCACACCTCGCCCCCCTCCGCGTTGAGCATCGCCACGACCTCGCGGGCGATTTTCTCAGGGTCCTTCAGGGCGTCCGCGCTCTTGAACTCCAGGTGGAGGTCTTCCCTCTTTCCAAGCGGGATCTCATCGCTCATCAGGCTTCCCCCCGAAAAAAGCAGCTGGGGTCCAACAGGAACCGCTGAATAGGCACTGCCTCCACACCTTCGGCCGGCTCCTCGATGACACCGCCATGAACCAAGAGCCGCCGGTCAGTCCCCAGCTTCTTAGCCGCTTGACGGAGGCGCTCCATCTTGTCCGCCCGGAGCCGCACACCACTGGTCACCTCGATGGCGACAGGACCGTGTTGATCTTCAAAGACGAAGTCGATCTCGAGATCCTCAGCGTGCCGGAAATAGGTCAGTCGACCCTCCAATTCCCGGGCGGTCTCGCGGAGGTGACGAAATACGGCAGCCTCGAAGGCCTTGGCTCTGACGCTCGCGTCCTGGACCGGCAGCGGCGCGAAGGCCATCACCAGACCGGGGTCGGCGGCGTAGATCTTGGTCTTCGACCGAAGACCCGCTGCTGCGTTTCGGTTGAAGCGCTCCAAGGGGGAGACCAGGAGAGTGTCACTCAGAAGGCGGGCCCAGTCGCGCACCGATCGAGCGTCCGCGTTCAAATCCCGAGACCGGGCTTCGGCGTTGAATTCCGCGCCGGAATCCTGAAGGAGGTAGACGAAGAGGTCTTTGACCCGCTCCACGTCGACTCCTTGACCGGACAGATCCCGCAAGATCGCCCGCTCGGCGATGTCGCTGCGCAGGCGGCGGCGGACCTCGGGGAAGTCATCCTGAAGCGCGTACTCGGGGAACCCGCCGAGGGCCAGGTAACGCTCGTGGAGGTTCGGGCCTCGGCGCAGGATGGTGTCAACATCTTCCTCGGGCCTGCCGTGGAGCTGAACGAACTCTCGATACAGGAGCCCCTCGAGGTACAACTCGTCCCACCGACCCTGACCGGACTCCCGCGCACCGTCCCGCAGCAGACTGGCTGCGGAGTCCGTCGCCACGATCCGACCGGCGCGGGCATCGACCGCCTGTTTCAGCCAAAGATCCCAGTTCGGAGCGCTCCGGATCTCGTCGAGGAGGAAGACGCGGGGATAGGCAGGGTCCAATCCGACCGGCTCGGCGTCCACGACCTCCCGAGCCGTGATGTCGCCGGTGATCCGGTCGTCAGAGAAGTCGAAGTACGTGAGATTCTGGGCAGGCCATCCCGCGTGGAGAAGGTCGTCCGCCAGTTGCAGGAGCAGGACCGTCTTGCCAACCTGGCGGGGACCCAGGAGGACCACCGCCCGGCGGTCATCCCTCCGCAGAATCCGCTTCAAGATTTTCGGCTGCAGCTCCCGCCGGACGGGATATCCTCTCGCCCGGCGGATCGCGCCATCGCGCCACCAGGGATTCTGATCCTGCAGGAGATCGGCAAGTATCATTCCAATGTCCCTCAACCTGAAGTTTACCAGCATTCCGATGCCAGAGACTCCCCAATCCCCCGACTCCCTCTACGCTCCCCACGGCGAGCCCGGGCACTTCTTCAATCCGTGGGGAGTTTTCCCGGTCGGATTCTCCGCGCTGCTGAGGTGGCAACTGGGGAAAAACCCATACGACAAGAAGCGCCCGCTGGACATCCCGGTGGTGGCCAACGACGGCGCGTATCTAAAGGATGTGGGTCAGCCGCCGTCGGCGACCTGGGTGGGACACTCGACGTTCGTGATTCAGGACGGCGGGGACGTCGTGTTGACCGATCCCCATTGGGGAGCTCGCGCCCTTCTGCCCAAACGCCTGAGCCCGCCGGGCATTCCTCTAAATAGCATCCCGGAGGGGGCGTTCGCCGTACTCTCTCACAATCACTACGATCACATGGATTCGTGGACCGTGCGCCAACTGCCGGCGGCGATGCCCTGGTTCGTTCCCTTGGGGCTGGCGAAGTGGTTTCGCGACCGGGGGCGGCAGAACGTCGTGGAGCTCGACTGGTGGCAGAGCGCTCGTCATGGACGGTGGACCCTCACCTGCCTGCCGGCGCAGCACTGGTCCAATCGCTTCAGGATGGCGCGCAATTCCACCCTCTGGTGCTCGTGGCTCCTGGACTCCGGCGAGCGGCGCTACTACTTTGCCGGCGACTCGGGCTACTACCACGGTTTCGCCGAGATCGGCCGGCGTTTCGCCCCGCTCGACGTCGCCTTCCTCCCGATCGGCGCCTATGAGCCGAGGTGGTTCATGCGCTACCAACACGCCGATCCTGCGGAGGGCTACCAGGCCTTTCTCGATCTCGGAGCCCGGGCCATGATTCCCATGCACTGGGGCTGCTTCAACCTGACGGACGAGCCCGCCGACCTAGCTCCGAAGGTGCTGGCCCGAGTGGTGGAGGAGAGCGGGGCGGACCTGGAGCGGGTGCACATCCTGGCGGTGGGAGAGCGTTGGCGGCTCGAATGAGTTGGCATGGGACTTGTGGCACCCGGCGGCGAATCCGCTGTGCTACAGTTTTTTGCTCCCGAGGGAGGGTTCCTTGTCCACCAGGCTGCCGGCGCGCTCCGACCCGAGAATGAACAGCCCGAGACCCCTGCGATCGTCGGCTCGCCCCGCCCAACGGTCTGCCGGGCGATCGCCCGTGCAGCTCGAGCTGTTCAGCTCTCAGCCGGAGCCGGCGGCCGGCAGGGCGATGCAGCCGCTCCTCGTCCCGGTCCCCAACGCGCCGCGGTTCGACCTCCTGCGCCGACTGAACCGGCTGACCGGCGGCCGGCTTCGCTCCCTGGAGCTGACGGACAACCGGCGGACCATCCTCAGCGTACGCTCCGGCCGGGTGACCAACCGGGCGCCCCTGGAGCTGCGCATCCACCACTCCTTCACCCAGGCGCCGGAGGAGGTTCTCGCCGCGGTCGCCACCTTCGTGGAGAGCAAGCGGGGGAGCGACCGGGCGCGCGAAGCGCTGGCGGTGATCCGCGAGCACTTTACGGCCCACCGCGCCACCGCCCGCATTCGCCGGCTTCGGCTCACTCCCGTGGGATCGGCTCTCGACCTGCGGGAGCTCCGGGACGATCTCAACGAGCGCTACTTCGAGGGCCGGCTGACGGTCGACATCTCCTGGGGCAAGGCCGCGATGGGCGGCGCGCAGAGCTGCCGCCGCCACCGGACTTCGACCCTCCAGCTCGGCAGCTACTCCTATGAGGACAAGCTGATCCGCGTCCACCGGGTGCTGGACGACCCCAAAGTCCCGCGCTACGTGGTGGAGGCCGTGGTCCACCACGAGCTCCTCCACGCCGACATGCCGCCCGAGGTGCGGGGCGGCAAGCGCCTCTTCCACACACCCGAGTTCCGTCGCCGGGAGCGGCTGTATCGCAATCTCGGGCGGGCCGAGCGTTGGATCGGCGAGCATCTCTCCGAGCTGCTGCGGGCTCGCCAGGCGCTGACCGCGGCGAAAAGGCCCCGCAAGCCGTAGGCTCGGGCATTTCCGCCTGGTTTTTCCGATTTCCCGACGCTGGCTTGCCTCCAGCAGCCCGTTCTGCAACAATCGCTCGGCGCCCTGTGGAAAACTTGTCGCTGGACCCGTGGTCGATCTGTAGCAGAGCCGTATACGCCCGTGCCCATCCTGAAGCCTGAAGTCGATCTTTCTCCCTCCTACCTGTTTGAGCTGGCGCCCGGCGAGCACCCCTGGTGGGTGGCCTGGGTCCGCAGCCGTCAGGAGAAAGGGCTGGCGCGCCACTTGGCAAGCCATGATGTGGGGTTCTATCTCCCCCAGACGAAGAAGCAGAGACTCAGGGCGGGACGCACGTTGGTCTCCAGTCTTCCCTTGTTCCCCGGATATCTCTTCTTCCGCGGCTCGGCGGCGGCGCGCCTCGAAGCGCTGCGCAGCAACCTGCTCGTCCAAGTGCTGCCGGTGCTCGACCAGGAGGAGCTTCAGAAGGAGCTGGTGAGCTTGTGGCGGCTGCAACTGTCGGGAGCTCCCCTCGTTCGCCTTCCTTATATAGAGGTCGGCGACGAGGTTGAGGTGATGGACGGCCCGTTCCGGGGCTGGACTGGCAAGGTGCTGCGGGAGAAGGGCCGGCTGCGGTTGGTCGTGTCCATCACGCTGCTGCGCCAGTCCGTGGCCGCTGAGCTGGACCGCGAGATTCTGATCCCGCTTCGCCATCGTCCGCCGGCGCCGGTGCGGGTGCCGAGGACGGTGGCAGCCCGATAACGGTCGGGCGAAACTCGGGCGGCTAGGTCGCGCCGCCCTACCCCGAGGTGTCATCGCAGATGGACACCGAAGGGGGCGGAGCCTGCCTGGAGCACTCAGAGATTATCCTCTCAGCAAAGCCATGAAGCCGCCACGCGATCTCGTTTTCGTCTCCGCCGGCCTCGGACTGGACGGCGGCGGCCGGGCCGCGGCCGGAAGGCTGCTGGCCGGCGCCTGCGCGGTCTTCGCCCGGGAGAGGAGTATCGCCCTGCATCTCCTTACGCTGAACGGCGGACCCTCCAGTGAAAACTCGGCCCTGCCTGCCCTCCCCGCCAGGGACTTCGGCGGCGACGCGCGGGCACTGGCGTTCCATGTCTGGAAGCGGCAGCTGGAGAATCGCCGGGATGCCTACGTCTTCGATCTCCTCGGGCCGGCACGGGCGCAGACCTATCTGCCGGGTTTCCTGCGGGCTCCCTATCTCCTGCCTTTGTACGGCATCGAAATCTGGCATCCCCTGGAGTGGGACCGGCGCCGGGCGCTGGCCCGGGCCACCGTGAGGTTCGCCATCTCCCACCACACCCTGGAGCGTGCCCTCCCCTTCTGTCCCGAGCTCGCGGGCACGGATGTCGTCCCGCTCGCCCTGGAGGACCGGCAGGCCGAGGGGACGGTCGACGTGTCCCTCGCCGGGCGGGTCGGACGCGGCTTCCTCCTGATCGTCGGGCGAATGGACGCGCGCGAGCGCTACAAAGGTCACGACCAGCTCCTCGAAGCGCTGCCGAAGCTCCTCGAGCTGTGCCCCAACGCCCGCCTGGTGGTGGCCGGCGACGGCAACGACCGCCGCCGGCTCGAGGAGAAGGCCGCGTACCTCGGGGTCGGCTCAGCCGTGGTCTTTGCCGGTTTTACCAGCGAGGCGACCCTGGCCGAGCTCTACCGGAGCTGCGCGGTCTTCGTCATGCCCAGCCGGGGAGAAGGATTTGGCCTTGTCTACCTGGAGGCGATGCGCGCCGCACGCCCGGTCCTCGCCGCGCTGGGAACCGCCGCGGAGGAGATTGTCGTTCAAGACCAGACCGGCCTGCTGGTCGATCCGGACGACCGTGAGACGCTGGCCCGGACCCTCGCCCGCCTGCTCCACGACGCCGGCGCCGCCCGCCGGATGGGCTGGGCGGGACGCGAGCGGTGGGAGAGGGAGTTTGGAGTCGATCGCTTCCGGCAGCGGCTGGAGCCTTTCCTGGAAAGACTGGTGGCGGCTTAAGCCATGTGCGGTATCAACGGCATTCTCCGCCTCTCGGACGGCGCGCTCCCGATCGACCGCGACGAGCTGCTGCGCACCCGCGATGCCATGGCGGCCCGAGGACCGGACGGCGCCGGAGCCTGGACCTCGGGCGACGGTCGCGTGGCGCTGGCCAGCCGCCGTCTCGCCATCCTCGACCTCTCGGAGGCGGGCGCCCAGCCCATGGCCTCGGCGGACGGGCGATTCCACATCGTCATCAACGGCGAGATCTACAACTTCTCCGAGCTGCGCCGGGAGCTGGAAGCCGAAGGCGTGCATTTCCGCTCGCACAGCGATACCGAGGTCGTCCTCGCCCTCTACGCACGTCAAGGTGCCGCCATGCTCGGCCGCCTGCGAGGGATGTACGGTCTGGCGATCTGGGACGACCGCGACAAGAGCCTCCTGCTGGCCCGTGATCCTTTGGGGATCAAGCCGCTCTACCTCGCCGTGGACGGGCGCTGCCTGCGCTTCGCCTCCCAGGTGAAAGCGCTGGAGGCGGGTGGCGCCATCTCCCGCGAGGTGGATCCGGCGGGCCTCGCGGGCTTCCTTCTATGGGGCTCCGTTCCCGAACCGCTGACCCTGCGCCGGGCGGTGCGGGCGCTGCCGGCGGGACACTACGTCCTGATCCAGAACGGCGCGGTCAGCGAGCCGCGGCCCCAGGAGCCCGTGGATCTCCCGGCGATGACGCCCGAACAGGCCGTCGAGGACTCGGTGACCGCCCACCTGGTCTCGGACGTGCCGGTGGCCGTCTTCCTCTCCGCCGGCCTCGACTCGGGATTGATCGCAGCCCTCGCCTGCCGCCACCTGCCGGAGCCGCCGGCCACTTTCACCCTCAGCTTCGACGTCTTGGCGGGCACGGCCCGCGACGAGGCGCCCCTCGCCGCAGAGGTGGCGCGGTCGCTCGGCACCCGGCATGTCGAGCGCCGGGTGGGACGAGCCGATTTTCCCGGCCTGTGGCGGGACGCGCTCGCCGCCATGGACCAGCCGAGCATCGACGGCTTCAACACTTTCATGGTGAGCCGCGCGGCGCACGAGGCGGGGCTCAAGGTCGTCCTCTCCGGTCTCGGCGGCGACGAGGTCTTCGGCAGCTATCCGTCGTTCGCCGATGTCCCTCGCCTGATGAAAACGGCGTGCCGGACGGCGCGGATCCCCGGGCTCGCCGCGGCCTGGCCCGCTCTGGCGCGGCTCGCGGCGCCCGGCCGGCCGAAGCTCGCCGGTCTGCTGCGTTACGGGCGCACGCTTCCGGGCGCCTACTTCCTGCGCCGCGGCCTCTTCCTGCCGGAAGAGCTGCCGACGGTGATGGGCCGCGACGCCGCCGCAGCCGGGCTCGCCGCCTACGATCCGGTCGCCGACGCCGCCTGCGCCCTGGCCGATGCCAACGGCTACGCACCCGACGCCTGGACCGCCGTACACGAGCTGGAGACGGCCCGCTACATGCGCAACCAGCTCCTCCGCGATGCGGACTGGGCGTCGATGGCCTCGTCCGTCGAGCTGCGTGTTCCCTTCGTCGACGCCTGGCTGCGCCGTCACCTGGCGGCGCACGGCTTCGAGCCGGCCCGCGGCCAGGGAAAGGCGGAGCTGGCCCGCCGCGCCGCCCCTGAGCTGCCGGCGACCCTCTTCTCCCGGCCGAAGGCGGGTTTCTACATCCCCGTCATGGAATGGTTGCAGCCCGCGGGGGCTGGAGCCCCCCTGGGGGATCAGTCGCGGCGGCTGGCTCTGCGGGTGCTGGAGGAGTTGGGAGTGGAGCTGAAGAGGCGATGAAGGCTCTGCCCACGGCCCAGGTGCCGCCCGGGACGGTCGATGAGGCTCAGCCTTGGCAGCGGTCTCTTTTCAGACGGCGGCTCACCGACTGGACGAAGATCCTCTCGGCCTACTTCACGGCGCAGACCGTGACGCAGCTCCTGGGCATCGGGGGGGGCCTGCTGCTCATCCACTTCATGCCGGTGCGTGAGTTCGCGCTGTACACCCTCGCCACCTCGGTGCTTTCTTTCTTCACCTTCGTCTCCGATCTGGGGAGCACCACGTCGCTCGTCCACTTCTTCCAGCGTACGGCCAGGGAAGGGGGGAGCTTCCAGACCTACCTCGACGCCGTGCTCTCGCTGCGCCGGCGGGTGTTCCTGCTCGGCGCCGCGGCCGTGATGTCGATCTTTCCCTACGCCGCAAGGGCGAAGGGCTTTGGTTTGATAGAAGCGCTGCCGGCAGCGGCGGCGGTGGTGGCAGCTGTCTGGTTCCAGATCAGTGCCTCGGTTCGCCTGCAGGTGCTGCGCCTGGAAGGCCGCTTCGGCCGGTCGTACCAGGCCGAGATGACGGGAGCGGCCCTGCGTCTGCTACTGGCCGCGGGTATGGTGATCTCAGCCCTGCTTCGCGCTTGGCTAGGTATGGCCGCCGCGGCTCTCGGCACCATGACCGTCGCCCTGATCGCCCAGCCGCGAACAGCGGACGCCGTTCCGGGGTCGGGCGACCTCGCTTTGCATCGCCGCCACGTCGTGCGCTACATGCTGCCGACACTGCCCAGCGCGCTCTATTTCGCCATCCAGGGACCGCTGACCATCTGGCTCGCCGCCACCTTCGGCGGCGTTCGGAACATCGCCGAAGTGGGAGCGCTGGGAAGGCTGGGACTGGTGGTGGGGATCTTCTCCAGCCTGACCGGAGTCGTCTTCCTGCCACGCCTGGCCCATGTTCTGGACGAGAGCCTTTACCGGCGGCGCTGTCTGCAGTTCGCGGCTCTGCTGACGGGCCTGGCCGTGGCGCTTTTCACCGTGGCCGCGCTGGCGCCCCGCCCGTTCCTCCTGCTCCTGGGTCCCAATTACGCCGGCCTGCACCGGGAGCTGCTGCTGGTCGTCGGCGGCGCCGGATTCACCCTGCTCGACGGCTATTTCGTGGGCGTCAACCTGGCGCGTGGCTGGACCCGTCCGCAAGGGGTGGCGGTGGCGAGCCTGATCCTCACGCAGGCCGTGCTGGTGGCGCTGTTGCCGCTTTCGACCACTTCGGGAGTGCTGACCTTCAACCTCCTGGGCTCCGTTGCGGCCCTCGCGGGACAGCTCGCCATCGCTTGGGTGGGGTTCAAGCGGCCGCAGTGGGTCCACTGGCGGTGAGGCGCCGCGGCGGGTGAAAGTCGTCCACGTGAGCCCCACCTATTTCGCACCGGAGTCTGTGCTCGGCGGCGGTGAACGCTTCGCCGAAGAGCTGGCGCGAACGATGGCCGCGCGGGAGGACGTGGCGGAGGTCAAGCTGGTGAGCTTCGGGCCGCGGGCCTTCCGCGAACGGCCGGCACCGCGATTCGAGCGGGTGATCCTGCGCAGTTGGACCGACGCGCGCAGAGTCCCTTTCTCCCCTCGATTGGCCCGCGAGCTGCGCGGGGCGGACGTGATCCACTGCCATCAATTCTTCGTCCTCTCCACCTTTCTTGCCGCCCTGCTCGGCCGGCTGAAAGGGAGCCGGGTCTTCGTCTCCGATCTCGGAGGAGGCGGCTGGACTCCCGGCTACCAGATCGACCAGTCGCGCTGGATCACCGCCCACCTGCCGATTTCGGACTACGCGGCCCGGCAGCTTCCCGGCCGGAACCAACGCCGGCGGGTGATCTACGGCGGCGTCGATCTGGCCCTCTACCCGATGCGTCCAGAGCTGAACCACGACGGCTCCCTGGTTTTTCTCGGACGCGTGCTGCCGCACAAGGGAATCCACTTCCTGATCGAGGGCCTGCCGCCAGGAATCGTCCTTCACGTCGTCGGCCCGTCGCCGGATCCTGCCTACCTGGACCGTCTGCACGCTCTGGCCGAGGGCAAGAACGTTACGTTCCACGGCGCCCTGCCCGACGACGAAGTAAGGGTGATCCTCGGCCGCGCGATGGCCCTCGTCCATCCCACGCCCGTGGACGCGCGGGGCTCAGCCGGCGCTCACGAGCTGTTCGGCCTGGCCTTGGTTGAAGCCATGGCCCGGGGCTGCCCGGTGGTGGCCTCGGACGCGGCCTCCTTGCCGGAGATCGTGGCGGCAGAGGTCAACGGCCTGCTGGTGCCGCCGAACCAGCCGGCGGCCATCGGCGAGGCCGCGCTGCGGCTGGCGGGGGAGCCGGACCTTTGGGCGCGGCTCGCCGCCGGCGCCCGGCGGACGGTCGAGGAAAAGTTCACCTGGGAGCGGGTGGTTGGGCGGTGCCTGGAGGCTTATCAGGAGCCATGACCAGGATCGTGCAGATCGTGCCTCGCCTCCCACCTCCCGCCGAGGGCGTGGGCAGCTTCTCCCAGGGACTGGCCTGCGCGCTCCTCTCGGGGCCGGGCATTGCCAGCCATCTCGTCGCCGCCGGCCCCGGAACGCCAGGAGCGGAGCCCGAAGCGCGAGCCTTCGCCGACCGCCTGGAACGGGAGGCGGGAACTGACCCCGTGCTCCTGCACTACGTCGGTTATGGCTATCAAGCCCGCGGCTGCCCGGGCTGGTTGGTGGACGGGGTTGAGGCATGGAAGTCCCGTGGCAAGCGCCGGCTGGTGACTCTTTTCCACGAGGTCTACGCCTCCGGCCCTCCCTGGCGCAGCTCCTTCTGGCTTTCGCCGACGCAGCGCCGCCTGGCCGCCCGGCTGGCTGCCTTGAGCGACGGCCGGGTGACTAGTCTCGCTCTCTACCGGCGGCGGCTGAGGCGGCGGCTGCCCGGGCTGGAAGTGGCTGTCGTCCCCGTCTTCTCGACCGTCGGTGAGCCGACCGCCGTCCTCCCCTTGGCGGCGCGAGCCCGCCGGCTCGTAGTCTTCGGCGGACCGGGGGGAAGGGCGCGGGCCTATGATCGCCATGCGGAGAAGCTGTCCGAGGCCTGCCGGGCACTCGACCTCGAGGAGGTGTGGGACGTGGGTCCGCCGGGCCCAGCGGGCAGTGCTGCCGGTCCGGCGGAGGTGGCCGGCCGGCCCGTGCGGCGGCTGGGTGAGCTGCCCGCCGCTGAGGTCAACGCCCTATTGACCGAATCGTTCGCCGGTTTCGTGGCCTATCCCTCGCGCTTCCTGGCCAAATCGACGGTGTTCGCCGCCTACTGCGCTCACGGCATGCTGCCGCTGTGTGGCGCACCGGCACAGGACGAAGACGCGAACGAGGTTCCTCTTTGCTGGGAGGCTCGCCTCCATCCCGCCACCCTGGAAGGACTCCAGGCTGTTGCTGGCCAAGCCTGGACCTGGTACCGCACCCACACCGCCGCCGCCCACGCCGCGCTCTACCGCGAGCTGCTGTGGCCATGAAGATCCTCCTCTACTGTCCCGCCTTCCTGCCGATGGTCGGTGGGCTCGAGATCAACATCGCCAGCCTCGCCGAGCAGATCTACCTCTCCGGCCACGAGGTCGTCGTCGTCACGACGACCCCCGGAAGCGAGGGGGACGAGGACCATCCTTACCGCGTCGTGCGGTGCCCGTCGCCGGCCGAGCTCCTGCGCTGGACGCGCTGGTGCGAGGTCTTCTTTCAGGCCAACGTCAGCCTGCGCGGCCTCTGGCCGCTGCTGCTGGTGCGCCGGCCCTGGGTCGTATCCCACCATAGCTGGTACTGCCAGCCGGATGGGCGCATCACCTGGCGGGACCGGCTCAAGCGGTACCTCCTGCGCTATGCGGCAGCGTCCCTGGCGGTGAGCCAGGCCATGGCCCAGGACCTTGGAGGGTCAACCGTGACCATCCAGAATCCCTACCGCGACAAGCTCTTCCGTCTTCTGCCTGGGGTCGAGCGCAACGGCGACCTTGTCTTTCTAGGCCGGCTGGTCTCGGACAAGGGTGTCGACGTCCTCCTTTCCGCACTGTCCATCCTTGCCTGCGAGGGTCTAGAGCCGCGCCTGACGATCGTGGGCGAAGGCCCGGAGTCATCCCGTCTGGAAGCCCATGCCGAGGCCCTGGACCTCACCGACCGGATCGACAACCTGGGCAAGCGCCAGGGCCCCGAGTTGGTGGAGATCCTCAACCGCCATCGGCTGATGGTCGTGCCGTCGCGCTACGACGAGCCTTTCGGCATCGTGGCCCTGGAGGGGATCGCCTGCGGCTGCATAGTCGTGGGCTCGGAGGGGGGAGGGCTCCCAGAGGCCATCGGCCCCTGCGGGCGGACTTTCAAGAACGGCGACGCGCAGGATCTCGCGCGAGTGCTGGGGGAGCTCCTGCGGCATCCTGAAGGCGACGACGCTTACTTGCGGCACGCCGAGAAACACCTGGCCAGCCACCGTAGCGGCGATGTCGCCGCCGCCCACCTTCGTGTCCTCACCGAGGTCGTCGGCCGCGCCAAAAAGCGCATGAAGACGAGGCTCGCCGCTTGATCTCCCGGCTCCTGATCGTGCTCGCCGGCATCGGCTCGGCGGCTTGGGCCACCTCCAACTGGCGCAAGGCCGTCCAGGTCACCATGGTGATGGTGATCGTCGAAGGAGCGTTGCGCAAGTGGTTCCTCCCTTCCTCCCAGGATCTGGTCTACTTCGCCAAGGACGTCGTGCTGCTGGGAGCCTACGTGGGTTTCTTCCGTGACCAGACCCGGCAGCAATTCAAGCCCCCTCCGCTGACGCTCGTCAAAATCCTGCTGGCGGCAAGTGTCCTGATCGGGCTGATTCAGGTCGTCAATCCGAACCTTCCGAACGTGCTGGTAGGGATCTTCGGATTCAAGGCCTACTTCTACTATGTGCCGTTGCTCTGGCTGCTGCCGGCGGCCTTCCGTTCCGACGCCGAGCTTTGGGACTTCCTGCGGCGCTACGTGCTCATCGCCATCCCTGTGGGCCTGCTCGCCGTGGCACAGTTTTTCAGCCCGTCGACGAGCTTCCTCAACACCTACGCCCGGACCGAGGGCGTGACCGGCACCTCCATCAACGCCATTACCTTCGGCAGCTCGGAGTACGTGCGGGTCACCGCGACCTTCTCCTTCATCACCGGCTACACCGCCTACCTGCTGGCCACCGCCATGCTGTTGCTGGGCGTGATCGGCGCCCTGCGCTGGAAGTTTCGCGGCAATCTCCTCTTCTTCGTAGCTCTGGGAATGGATCTCCTCGGTATTCTGATGACCGGTTCGCGGGGACCGGTGGTCCTCCTTATTGCCGTCTATCCTCTCTACTGGTGGCTGGCCGTGATCCGCGAACGAGGAGGCGGCGCGGCATTTGGCCGCTTGGTGGTGGCCATGGTGCTGGTGGCGGGCTTCCTGGCCTTCGCGGGCGAGGATGCCCTGAACGCCTTCTACGGCCGCGCCCAGGGTGTTTCCGACGTGCCGGGCCGGCTTTCGTCGCCTTTGCTGTCGCCCTTCGCGGTTCTGCCTGAGGTGGGCCTCCTGGGCCTTGGCATTGGAGCCACCCACCAGACCGCCGCCACTCTGGCACCGAGCGTATTTCCCTATAGCTGGTTGCACGGCCTGCTCATCGAGGTGGAGAGCGGCCGCATCATGATCGAGCTGGGTCCCTTGGGGTTTGGGTTCGTGTATCTCCTTCGTTTCGGCCTGTGTTTCGTGGCCTTGCGCCAAGTGCTGACGATGCGCACCCGCTTCCACCGCGCCCTGGCCACAGCAAGCCTCCTCTTCTTTCTTACTTCCATCCCTGGCGGCGTGGTCTTCGACGTGACTGCCGACCTCTACTTCTGGTTTTTCGTCGGACTCCTGGCGACGGCGATGCGGCTGGACCGGCAGGCGATCCAGGAGGCAGGGATGGCCACGCAGGTCTCCGCACCGCGCCCGCAAGCCACCTTGCCGGCGGTTGCCGGCCTGGCGCAGGGAGCAACTTGAAGCTGCTGGTGACACATCCGGGAAGGCAGCATTCTCACCAGGCGGCACTGGCTCTGGAGACCGAGGGAATGCTGGCCGGCTATTGGTCGGGTGTGCCCGCCTCCGGGTTCCGCCGCTACGCACCCGTCCTCCTCGATGCCCGGAATACGCGCTGGATGCCTTGGACGCCGGCCCTGCGACGCCTCGGCGACGCCTTACTCCCCGCAGGCGCCGCCGCCTGGAACGACTTTGCCGCCTGCCGGCTGTTCGATCGCTGGGCGGCCAATCGGTTGCGGCCTGGCATGGCAGACGCCGTGATCGCGTGCGAGATTTCCGCCTTGGCGACCTTTCGCAAGGCCAAGAGCCTGGGGATGGCCACGTTCCTGGATGCTCCCTCAATCCACCGCCAAGCCCAGGACCAGCTTCACGGCACCGCCGATCCGCCCAGGCTCCACCGCAGGGTCGCCAGCGTCAAGGACGAGGAGATCGCCCTCGCCGACCACATTCTCACGGTCTCCGAGCTGGCACGGCAAACCTACGTCGCCGCCGGCGTGCCGCCGAAAAAAGCTCACGCCGTGCCTCTGGGAGCCGACCTGGAGCTCTTTGCGCCGGAGCTCCGCAAGGAGCTGGCCCCGCACGACTTCACCTTCCTCTTTGCCGGAGCCACCATCCGCCGCAAGGGTTTCGACCTGCTGCTGGAAGCCTTCGGGCGAATCGCCCAAGACCCTGGGGTCGAGCTGCGAATCGCCGGCACCCGCGGCGACCTGGGCTCACTGCTGGACGGCTTGAACGGAGGACGAGTCGTCTTCCTCGGTCCCCGATCCCAGCCGGAGCTGGCGGTCGAGCTACGGCGGGCCGACTGTCTTGTGCTTCCGTCTCGCAACGACTCTTACGGCATGGTGGTGGCTGAGGCCCTGGCGTCCGGCACACCCGTCCTGGTCTCAGAGATGGTAGGAGCGAAAGAGCTGCTGACCGAGGGTCAAACGGGGTGGATCATCCCTGTCGAGGACGTCCACGCCTTGGCGGAGCGCATGGCGTGGTGCGCCGGTCACCGCGACGAGGTTCGCGCCTTGCGACCTGCCTGCCGGATCGCTGCCGAAAGCGCATCCTGGCCAGCCTACCAGCGCCGTCTAACGACGCTGCTGCGGGAGTTGGCAACCTGAGGCTCCTCCACGTGGTCCCCACCTACGTGCCTGCTTGGCGGCACGGCGGGCCCATCCTGGCGGTTCACGGGCTGTGCCGGGCGCTTGTGGCACGCGGGCACGCGGTGACCGTTCTCACCACAGATGTTCATGGCGAGGGCCGGCTGGACGTTCCCCTCGGCCAGCCGGTTGACGTGGACGGCGTCGAGGTCCGCTATTTTCCGGTTCGCTCTCGCCGCCTCTATTTCTCCCCCGCCCTCGGACGGGCGGCCCGAGAAGAAATGCGGCGCTGCAACATCGTCCACCTCCACTCGGTCTTCCTCTGGCCCACCTCGGCGGTCGCGCGGATGGCAGAGCGGGCCGGTGTGCCCTACGTCGTCTCTCCTCGCGGCATGCTGGTCCCTGAGCTTATGCGCCGGCGGGGCCGCTGGCGCAAGCTCGCCTGGATGTTCTTCGCCGAGCGCCGGACCCTGGAGCGGGCCGCCACCCTTCACGTCACGAGCGAGTTGGAAGCCGCAGAGGCCGGCCGGTTGAACCTCCACCTGCCGCCGGCTTTCGTGGTGCCCAACGGTGTCGATCCGGGACCCTGGGACTGCGACGAAACGATGCTTTCGCCGTCTGTTCGAGCCGTTCTCGCGAACGGACCGTTCGTGCTCTTTCTCGGCCGGCTCTCCTGGAAGAAGGGCCTCGAACGGTTGCTCCCCGCCATGGCCCAGGCCCCGGGGCTGTGCCTGGCGGTGGCCGGCAACGACGAGGAGGGCCTTACGGCCGCCTTGAAGCGCTTGGCTGAGGACCACGGCACTGTCAACCGAACGGTCTTTCTTGGCCCCGTCCATGGAGCGGATAAGGCGGCCCTCCTCCATCGCACCCTGGCTCTCGTCCTGCCTTCGCTCTCGGAGAACTTCGGCAACGTGGTGTTGGAGGCCTGGGCTTCGGGGCGCCCCGTCGTGGTCACTCCCGAGGTTGGCCTCGCGGCGGCGGTCCGCGAAACGGGAGGCGGACTGGTGACCTCGGCGGAACGTATTGGCGAGACCCTGCGAGATCTTCTTGCAGATCCCGCAGCGGCCGACGAGATGGGCCGAAAAGGCGCCGCCACCGCGACGGAGCGCTTCGGTTGGGACACGCTCGCGGCGGAGATGGAAGCGGCCTACTCGAAGTTGGAAAGAAAAGCTTGAGAATCGCCTTCCTTGTCGAGCGCCCGACGCAGTTCGAGGCACCCTTCTACCGCTTCGCCGCTCGCGATTCGGAGCACGAGCTGCGCGTCCTTTTCACCGGCGGCCCGGGAGTGGAGAATCCCGTCTTCGACCCCGAGCTGGGGACCTCCGTCTCGTGGGGAATCGACTTGCTGGGGGGCTACTCCTGGGAGCTCTGCCCTCGGCAGGGCGCAAAGCGGTGGCTCGCCGAGCGGCTAAACTCTGAGCGATGCGACCTGCTGATCGTCAACGGCTATACCCAGCCGGTCTACCGGCTGGGCGCCCGGCTGGCTCGCCATGCTGGAGTTGCCACGGCCCTGCGTCTCGACTCGGTGCGGTTCGCAGGCTCCGCAGCCCGCGACCTCGCCAAACGGCTCCTCTTCACGCTCTACTTGAAGAGGAGCTTCGACCTTTTCTTCGGCGCCGGCACACTCACTCTCGACTACCTGCGGTTTTTCCAGGTGCCGGAGGAGCGGACCGGCCTTTTCCCTTATGCCGTGGACGTGGAGGACTTCACGCGGCGCTCGCTGGTGCCGGCCGAGGAGCGGGCGGCCATTCGCTCGCGGCTTGGCGTACCGGCCGGAGCACGAGTGATCCTCAGCCTGGCCAAGCTCAGCCCCCGGGAGGCGCCCTGGGACCTGCTGCGCGCTTTCTCCGGTATGGCGGCGGAAGCGGATGGCCTTTGGCTGGTGCTCGCCGGCGATGGGCCGGATCGCGCCGCACTGACGCGGGAGGCCGGTCCCCGCACCGTCTTTCCCGGCTACATTCCCTATCCGGAGCTACCCGCCCTTTATGCGGCGGCGGACCTCTTCATTCATCCGGCCCGCGAGGAGCGCTGGGGAGTGTCAGTGCAGGAGGCCCTGGCCTGCGGCCTCCCGGTCGTCACCTCCTCGCGGGTAGGGGCCTCGCGCGATCTCATTGTCTCCGGCCGCAACGGCTTCACTTATCGAGCAGGCGACGACGCCGAGCTTGCGCAGCGGATCAGCCAGGCCCTTCTCCTGCCTCCGGAAGAGGTCCGCAGATTCAACCAATCTCTTCTTCTTCGCTGGGATTACGCTGCCTCGTGGCAGGGTATCATTCGCCGTGCCCGCTCCATTCTGCACTGAGCCGGATTGCTCGCTCGATAACTGCCGTGTGCTCTTGAAGCGCGATGTGGCTTACTCGCGCGATGGCCGGCCCGAGAGTTTCTCCAGCGAGCTCCGGGGGTGCGAACGATGCGACATGGGCTTCGTGAACCCGGTCCCCGGCGAGGACGTTCTGGCTTGCTTCTACACCGGCGATTACGCCTATTTCCAAGCTGAGGGTGAACAGCAGAGGATCGAAGCTCGCTCGCTCAAGTACAAGGTGGCCCGGCTGCGCTACCGGAATCTTCTGAATCGGGGCCTCGCGAGCCGTCTCGCCTCGCTCAGCGGCGCCCTGGTGGAACGCCTGGCCGGAAAGACGATCACCTTCACTCTCGGCGTACCGCTCACGCTACCGAAAGATTCGCGGATCCTCGACTTCGGTTATGGCACGGGCCTGTGGCTCCTCTCCATGCAGCTCCTCGGCTGGTCGCAGCTGACTGGCTACGACATCGCGTCCAACGCCCAGCGCGGCGAGGAGCTCGCCTCACGCGGTATCCAGGTGATCCCCTCCGGCGGCCTGCCCGACCTCCCGAGCGCCTCTTTCGACTGCGTGCGCCTCGAGCACGTCTTCGAACACCTCGCGGATCCGCTCGAATCTCTGCGGAGCCTGCACCGCCTCCTACGGCCCGGCGGCCTGTTGCTCATGACCTTCCCCACTATCTACCCCTGGCTGGGTATCGAGGATCTCGCCGCATCGCCGCTTGTGGATTACCTTCATTTCCCCATCCACTTGGCGCACCACTCCGTCGAGTCCGCCTGGCGACTCGTCCGCGCCGCCGGATTCGAGAAGATTGATTCGCGTATCACAGCCCGCGAGCAGTTCATGACCCTGGCGGCGCGCAAGCCCGCGAACGGGGAGTCATGAATCCGCAAATCCCCCTGTCGGTCGTGGTCACCACCCGCGACGAGGAGGCCAATCTGGAACGCTGCCTCGTGAGCGTACGCGGCTTCGCCGACCAGATCTTTGTCATCGACTCGGAAAGCAGGGACCGGACGGTCGAGATCGCCCGTCGTTACGCCGAGGTTCATACACTCGCTTACGACCACGCGCGGATCATTCCGTGGATCTTCCAATGGGGCTTGGACAATCTCCCTCTGCGCAATGACTGGGTGCTCATCCTGGAGGCGGATCAAGCCGTGACGCCCGAGCTGCGCGAAGAGATCGGAGCTCTCCTGACGAGGCCCGAAATTGCGGAGGACGGGTTCTACGTCCGCCGAAGACAGATTTTCCGCGGTAGCCCGTTGCGCTTTGGCGGCTATGGCAGCAAGCTGCTGCTCAAGCTCTTCCGCCGCAGCCGCGCCGAGCTGGACCCTGTCGAACAGGACACCCGCGTCTACGTCCGGGGTAGGGTTGGCCGGCTGCGCGCCCCGCTCGAGGAGTGGAATCGCAAAGAAGACTCCATCCTCTTCTATTTGCAGAAGCACCTTCGGTATGCTGACGCCTTCGCTCAGGAAGAGTTTGACCGCCGCAGCCGCAACCTTCCCTGGAAGGCGACGCCGCGGTTTTTTGGCACTCCCGACGAAAGAATCCTTTGGCTGAAAGAGCGCTACTACCGGATGCCGCTTTTCGTGCGGCCGGCGCTCTACTTTCTCTACAGATACCTGTTCCTGTTGGGGATCCTCGACGGCAAGAACGGTCTGGTCTTCCACTTTCTACAGGCCTTCTGGTTCCGGCTGATCGTCGACATCCGTCTGGAAGAGCTGCGCAGCCGGCCGGCCGGCGAGGAGCTGGACCTGCGATGATGGCCCGCGTCCGCTCTCTCGCCTACTTCCTGCGCACCCGGCCGGTCCTGGGCCGCTGGGCGTTGCGGCTGGTCCCCGATATTCCCTGGACGGTGCGCGTCGAGGGGCTGGGCTCCTTTCGCATTCACCTGCGGCGGAACCGTTCCCTCTGGCTCCGTGAGCCGCTCGAAAGCGAGAGCTTCCCGTTCGCCATGCTCCGCCACCTGGTCCGGCCGGGCAACGTGGTTTACGACTGTGGCGCCAACTTGGGTCTCTATTCCCGGTTCCTCACCGGTGTCCTGGGAGCCAGCCGTGTGATCGCTTTCGAGCCGGTGCCGGAGAACCGGTCCCTGCTGGCCGCGAACCTCGCTTTGGGCGGAATCACCGACAAAGTCACCGTCCTGCCCATGGCCCTCGCCGACGAGGACGAGATGGCCGAGTTTCAGGTGGACGACATCCAGACCGCTTCGGGGACTCTGAGCAAAGTGACCGGCGGGGAGCCGTGTGTCGGCCGGCGCAACGTCGGCCTTGGTCCCTTGACCGAGCAGGTTCTCTGCCGGCGGTTGGACACCGTGATCTCCGAGCGGGAGCTGCCGCTCCCCGACGTCCTCAAGATCGACGTCGAGGGCGCCGAGGCCCTCGTTCTGCAGGGCGCTGAGGGTCTCCTCCGGGAGCGGCGGCCGAGCCTGGTCGTCGAGCTCCACGGCGCGAGGGTAGCTCGGGAAGTGCTGGCCTTCCTCGACGATCTCGGCTATGCGTGCGCCGGCAAGGTAGAACCCCACATCCATCCCGGCGGCTACGGCCGGGTCGATCGCTCGGTGCTGCCGCGCATTCAAGGTGAGTACGACATCCACTTCCTGGCAGCCACCCGAAATCCGGCAGAGCTGCCGGCGGGCTGGACGGCAGGGTCTGGCACATGAGCGCTCCCGGGATCTTCCTCGCCAAAGCTGGCAGGGTGCTGCGGCGCAAGGCCGAGAGCCTGGTGGGACGGCTGGTTCCCCTGGAACCTACCCTGGAAAGCATGGCGCTTCGTCCCTACGAGCTCCACTTCGAGCTGACCAACCTTTGCAACGCCAACTGCGTCTTTTGCCCCTACCAGTTCCAGGAGCGCGAGGTGCAGTTCATGCCGGATGAGGTCTTCCACAAAGCCGTGGCCGACTTCGTGGCCTCCGGAGGCGGCAGCGTTGGCTTGACGCCCATCGTGGGAGACGCGCTGATCCATCCCGAATTCCTGGAACGGGTGCGCCACCTGCGATCGTTCTCAGCAATCGACCGCATCTGGGTGACGACGAATGCCATCCTCCTCGACAAGCACGGCATCGACGAGATCCTGGCGTCGGGACTGACGTCGATCACCATCAGCACGTCGGGCTTCGACGAGGCCTCCTACCGCCGGGTCTATCGCTCAAGCGCCTACCAACGGTTCCGCCGCAACGTCCTGGCGCTGGTGGAGCGCAACCGAGAGCTGCCTGAGCCGTTGACGATCACGATCGGCCTGCGGACGGACCGTCCTCTCGACGAGGTGATGAAGGATCCCGACTTCCAGCCCATCCTTGCCTACGGGCCTGACATCGACTTCACCTGGTCCTTCACCTCCGCCGGCGGACGGATCACCCGCGAAGCTCTCCCCCAAGGGATGCGTTTACGCATTGTCAGCTCGCGCAAGCAGACCTGCGTGCAGCTCTACAACGGCCCCATCGTCCTGCCCGATGGCACGGTGATGGCCTGCAGCTGCGTCGCCGCCATGGACGCCGTGAGCGACCTCGGCATTGGCAATGTCCTCGAGTCGGACCTGAGTGAGATCTGGCGCAACGACCGGATGCGGCAACTCCGAGCAAGCTTCGCCGCCGGGAACCTCAACAAGACCTGCGCCGGCTGCGATATGTACCGTGGCCCCGACCTGTACCGTACGTCCGAGGGTCGCGAGCGGGCCGAGATCAATAAGGCCAGGGGCCAGGGCGAGATCGTCCGCAGAGAAAAGCCCAAGGGTGCCTTCAGTGGCGGGTGAGGGACGTATCCTGGGCCTCTCCGCCTTCCACGCCGACGCCTCGGCCGCGGCCGTAATCGACGGCCGGTTCGTAGCCGGCGCCGAGGAGGAGCGCTTCCGGCGGATCAAGCACTGGGCCGGCTTTCCCGAGCAGGCCCTGCGCTTCTGCCTCGGCGAGATGGGAGGCGTCCTGGGAGAGGTCGGCGCCCTGGCCGTGGCCCGCCAGCCCCAGGCGTATTTCTGGCGCAAGGCGGCTCTGGCGCTAGGCCACCCACGGAGCCTTCGCCGGGCGCTGTCCCGCGCCCGCAACCTCGGGCAGGTTGCCTCGCTGGAGGAAAGAATCGCCGCGACTTTCGGCGGCCCAGTCCAGCGCGTCCACGCCGTCGAGCACCACCTAGCACACGTGGCGTCCGCCTTTTTCTGCTCTCCTTTCGAGGAGGCGATGTGCCTGACGGTGGACGGCTTCGGCGACTTCGTCTCCACCATGCTGGCCATCGGCCGGGGATGCACGGTCGAAGTGCTTCAGCGGGTCCACTTTCCCCATTCCCTCGGCCTGTTCTACACGGCGGTCACCCAGTTCCTTGGCTTTCCCGGCTTTGGCGACGAGTACAAGGTAATGGGTCTGGCGGCCTATGGCGAGCCGTCCTTCGCCGGCAAGCTCGGCCAGGTCGTCCCTCTCCTGCCGGACGGCACGTTCCGGCTGGACCTGGGCTACTTCCGCCATCTTTCCGAAGGAGTGGACATGGTTTGGGACGACGGAGCGCCGGAGCTCGGCACGATCTACACGCCCGCTTTCGAGGAGCTCCTGGGGCCGGCCCGCCGTCCGGGCGAGGAGCTGACCCAGCGCCACAAGGACCTCGCCGCCTCCCTTCAGAAGGTCTACGAGAATCGCTTCTTCGCTCTCGTGCGGGCTCTCCAGAAGCGGACGGGGCTCTCCCAACTCGCCTTGGCGGGTGGTTGCGCCATGAACTCCCTCGCCAACGGCAGACTGTTCGCCGAGACCAACGTCCGCGATGTCTACATTCAAGCCGCGGCCGGTGACGCCGGCACCGCCCTCGGCGCCGCTCTTTGGGTCCACCACGTCGCGCTCGGCCAGCCTCGGGAGGGCTTCGTCATGGAGCACTGCTATTGGGGCCCTCAGTACGGCGAAGAGGAGATCCGCCGCGCCCTCGCCGCCGGCATCCCGGAGTCCGGTGGCCGGGACGGCGCCTGGGGCGAGATCCGCATCGAAGCCGCCTCCGACGAGGACCGCCTGGTTGGGGACACGGCCGACGCCATCGCCCGCGGCGACGTCGTCGGCTGGTACCAGGGGCGCTCGGAGTGGGGCCCACGGGCCCTGGGCAACCGCTCCATTCTCGCCGACCCCAGACGGGCGGACATGAAGGAGCTCCTCAACCGGAAGATCAAGCGCCGGGAGTCGTTCCGGCCGTTCGCCCCCTCGGTGCTGGAAGAAAGAACGGGAGACTGGTTCACCCTCTCCTATCCCGACCCGTTCATGATCAAGGTCTATCCCATCCGGCCGGAGAAGCGGCCGCTCATCCCCGCCGTCACCCACGTCGACGGCACCGGGCGGCTGCAAACAGTGTCACTGCGGACCAACCCCCGCTATTGGAAGCTGATTCGCGCCTTTGAGGAGCGGACAGGCGTGCCCATGGTGCTGAACACCTCGTTCAACGAGAATGAGCCGATCGTCAACACACCTGCCGAGGCCCTGGACTGTTTCTTGAGGACGCGCATGGATCGCTTGGTGCTGGGCGACATAGTGCTCTCCCGAGGCTCCGGGACCGCCGCAACTCACGAATGAGAATCCTCCTCGTCAGTCATTCTCCGCTCACAGCCGAGCTTGGAGCGTCACAGATCGTTCTCAACCTAGCAGCGGCGCTCAAGGCCCACGGTCATGATGCCCTGGCCTGGTCGCCGGAGCCTCTGCCACCCGGCGCCGGCCGGTGGAATCGGTGGCGGCAACAGCGGCAGGCGATTGAACGCTTCGCGGCCGAGCACGGTCCCTTCGACGTGATCGATACACCCGCCATCACGGCGGGTCGCGATCTCCAATGCCGGGCGAAGCTGGTGGTGCGGAGCATTCAACCCGAGCTGCGCTATCTGTGGCAGGACATGCGGGCAGACTTGGGCCGGCGGCCCCCTGCGTTGCGGTCCGTTGCCCATGCCCTGATCGCCGCTCCTCGCGCGGCAGCCATCATCGCCGGCTGGCGGCGCGCCGGCCGCATCCTCTGCATGGGGAGTATCGAGCTTTCCTGGATGGTCCGGCGCTTTCCCCGCTGGAGGCCCAAGCTCGGTTTCTATGTCTGCGCTCCGTCACCCTCCGAGAGGCCCAAGTTGATTGAGATCCGGCAGCGGCGACCCGCGAGGCCCGAAGGCGAGGGAGTCCGTTTCCTCTGGATCGGCCGCTGGGCCGCGCACAAGGGAACTCGCCGGCTGGCGGCATGGATTGCCGAACGCATCGCCATCGCTCCCCGCGACACCTTCACCCTCGCCGGCTGCGGTGCCGCCTCCGAGCGGGATCTGCGGCCGGAATGGCTGCGTTCCGGCCAGGTTCGCCTCGTTCCTTCTTTCTCGCGTGCGGAGCTGCCCTCCCTCCTCGCCTCTCACGACACAGGCGTATTCACCAGCACCGTGGAGGGATGGGGCCTCAGTCTCAACGAGATGTTGGAGTCCGGCATGCCGGTCTATGCCACGGAAGCGGGCGCCGTCGTGGACCTCCGGCCCTTCTTCCCTGAATCCCTGCGCCCATTCCCCCCACCAGCGCGAATCGAGCCGTCTTACGCTCGGGAGGATCTGGACGCCAACGGCTATTTCGCGAAGTTCAACTGGGACGCCATCGCCAAGTTCTACGAAGCGGCAATCTTCGCTCCGAGGCTCCATGCCGGCTGAGGCTCCCCGGACCCTCGTCCACGTGGCGCAAATCGAGATCTCCCGTGAGTCAGGGATGGGGCGGGTTGCCTGGTACTGGCGACAGGAGTTGGAGGCCCGCGGGTATGCCTTCCTTCACATCGGACCGCGCGAGATCGGCCGCCCGGTTCATCCTGCGCTCTTCCCCTATGTGGCTTGGCTTCGGTTCCGGCGGTTCGGGCTGCGGCCCGCTGCCTTCCTGGTCCACGAACCGAGCGGAGTCCCATTCATCTCCACCGGAGTACCCACCTTCGTCTTCAGTCACGGCCTGGAGCGGCGGGGTTGGGAGGCGACGCTGGCCCATGCCACCGCCACCGGCTCTCCCGTCCGTGCCCGCTCCCGCCTGCTCTTCCCTCTGTGGCGCCTGCGCCAGGCGGACTTCTCCCTGCGCCGTTCCCGGGCTGTGCTCGTTCTCAACCGCGACGACCTGGCCGGCGTCCAAGCGCGCTACGGCCGCCGCCTCGAAGACGTCTTCCTCTTCAAGAACGGCGTAGAACCGCCCGCACCCCGAGCGACCCTGGACGGGCTGCCCACCGTCCTCTTTCTCGGTTCCTGGCTCGCCCGCAAAGGCACCGCCACCCTGGTGAGAGCGGCAGAACTGCTGTGCCGGCGCGGTGTGGCCGCCCGCTTCCTCCTTGCGGGCACAGGGGGCGAGGAGACCGAGATCCTGGCCGCCTGGCCGGCGGAGTTGCGCAGCTCGGTGACCGTGCTCCCCTCCTTCCCTGCCGCGGACGAGGCAGCTCTCCTGGCAGCCGCGGACCTGTTCGTCCTGCCGAGCTTCTTCGAAGGCCAGTCCCTGGCTCTGCTTCAGGCAATGGCCGCCGGCACCTGCTGCCTCGTGTCGGACACCGCCGGCAATCGGGATCTGGTCGCCCATCGCCACAGCGGGATGCTTCACACGACAGGCGACGCAGGGGAGCTCGCCAGCCAAATGGCAGAATGCCTGGAGAACCCCGGCTTGCGCGAGAAGCTTGGAAGCGCCGCCCGAAGCGTCGTGGCCGGGCGTACTTGGAACGCCGTCGCCGGTGAAGTGGCAGATTTCATCGCGGGGATCCTCGCCTCGCCGGCAAGCCGGATAAGGACTCGCAGATGATCCAGTCCACAGACTTCGAGCCCAGGATCGAGGAGTTGGACCTTTCTCTTTTCAAGGCCATCGACAGTCAATCCGACGACGGCGACAAGCGATCGTGGCTGGCGCTCCAGCGGATCGTGAGACGATGGAATGGGACCTATACCTACCTGGAGATCGGCTCCTATCTCGGGGGCAGCCTTCAACCGCACCTTCTCGACCCCCGGTGCCGGAGAATCATCTCGATCGACAACCGGCCTCCTGACGAGCTACCTGACGACCGCGGCCAAGGGTTTCGCTACGCGGACAATTCGACGGCGAGAATGCTCTCCAACCTGCGAGCCATCGACCCAGACCAGATCTCGAAAGTCGTCTGTTTCGATAGTGATGCCCGGGACATCGACCCTGCACGTCTCCCCGATCGCCCAGATCTGTGCTTTATCGATGGTGAGCACACGAAACGTGCGGTGATGAGCGATTTTGATTTCTGCGCCCGCGTCTGTTCGCCGCGGGCCATCATCTATTTTCACGATGACTGGGTCATCTATCCGGCGTTGGCCCGAATCATCCGGACTCTCCGAAAAGAGGGGGAACGTTTCACGGTTTTCAAGCTCCTGGGCTCGACGTTCGCCGTCGGGCTTGGAGAGTCGACGATGCGGGAGGACGACTTCATCCGCAAGGTCGCGGTGAACGGCCGGCTGTTCATCCTGCGCCTGCGGGTGCTAAGGCTCCTGAAGATAGGCGTGCCGGCCTCTTTGTTTCCCGTGGTCCGCCGGCTGCGCAGGTTCTTCAATGGTGTGGAGGTCGCGCGATGAAGGCGACGAATGGTGGCTCGCGCCTCCTGTGCTGGCTGGCCCTGGGACTCTTCCTGACCTATTTCTTCACCTCGTCGGGGGGGTTCGAGGTGAGCGATACTTCCATGCGGTACCTCACGGCAAAGTCATGGCTGGAGGGAAAGGGAGGGGCCCTGCCCACCGTGATGGCGTGGACCGGAGGCCCCGTCGCCAAAGACGGCCGGGTCTTCTGTATCTATGGTCCCATTCAGGCAGTGCTCATGGTGCCTTTCCTGGTGGCCGTACGCGCCGTGCCGGCTGGGCACGTCGACCGTTCGGTGCTGGAGACCTTCGCCATCTCTCTGGGGCTCTTCCCCCTGGTCTCCACCCTGGCCATGGTGCTGCTCTTCCTTGCACTGGGCGGGCTTGGCTACTCGCCGCGAATCGCCCTCCTTGCCACCCTGGGGATCGCCTTGGGAAGCCTCTTCTGGCATTACGCCCGCATGGGGCAAGAGGAAAATCTGGTGGCCCTCGCATACGCCCTTTGGCTTTACGGCGTCGCCCGCCTGACGAACGGCGGCCGACTCGCGGCAAGTCTGATGGCCGCCGGCGCCACTCTGGCCCTTGCCACGCGGTGGGCCACCGTACCCGCGCTGGCGGTCCTCTTGGTGCTGTCGCTCTATTTCCTCTACAAATACCGGCGAAATCTGGTCCTCGCCGATCTGGCTCTTGGCGCCGGCATCGCCGCGACCGGCGTCCTCCTCCTTCTGGAGTGGAATCACTACCGATTCGGCAGCTTGCTGGAGACCGGATACGGGCTCTGGAATGCCCACTTGCACCAGCACATGTTCCTTACGGACGGCTACGGGGACCACCTGGCGGCCCTGCTCGTGAGCCCCTATCGGGGGGTGCTCTTCTACTCGCCGATCCTCGTCGCCGCCATCGTCGGAGTCTTCGCCGGCCGCCGGGACTCGACGTCATCGACACCACGCCTCCTTGGACTGGGTGCCTTGGCAGTGCTGGGAGTGACTCTGCTCATGCTCGGCGGCTTCCGCTACTGGGCGGGCGGACACTCCTGGGGGCCGCGCTTCCTCGCCGGGCTCCACGTGCTCTTCGCCCCAGCCCTGGCAAACCTCTTCGCCCTCCGGCCCCGCACGGCCCTGCTGGTGCCGGTGTGCGCCGTGCTGCAGCTCTTTTCCACCATGCTGCCGGCTTCGACCGAAGAGTACTCGCGCTATAGCATGGAGCAGGTTCACCCCGGCGCCTGCAGCGACTGGACCCCACAGTGCACGGCAGTCGCACAACGCATCCCCCGGGCGCTCGCCGCTGTGGCTCATACGCTCACCGGCGACGGCGGCATCGTGATCTCCGGCCGGCCTTTGGTGGCTCCAGACGTCGTACTCCAAACTTCCGACTACCGCACCCTCTACTGGTGGCCGGTGCGGGCGTCGTTTCGGATGGGCGCACTCCCCCACTGGGCGGCCCTCTTACTTTGTGCCGCCGGTCTGGGTGGCGCAGCATTCTGTCTGCGCCGAGCGTGGCGCGCCACCTGAGGAGTCAACGTATGCTGCGCATCGCCGTCCTGGGAGCGGGCCACTGGGGCCCCAACCTGATCCGCAACTTCCACAACCACCAAACGAGCGAGGTGGCCTGGGTAGTGGATCGCGACCCCAAGCGCCGAGAGCTGACGCGCAGCCGCTTCGCAGACGTGCGCACGGCGGCCGATCCGGCCGAGGCACTGGCTGACCCCGCGGTCGACGCGGTGGTGGTCGCCACCCCCACCGTCACCCACCACCAGCTCGCCGCCTCCGCTCTGCGGGCCGGCAAGCATGTTCTGGTGGAAAAGCCCATTGCCACCACCGTGGCCGACGCCGACGAGATCTGCGCACTGGCGGAGAGCCAGGGGCTCATCCTGATGGTGGGCCACGTTTTCCTGTTCAACGCCGCCATCCGCCGCGTGAAGGACTATCTGGACGCGGGGCGCATCGGCCGTATCTTCTACATCTCCATGGTCCGCACGAATTTGGGTCCCATTCGCATGGACGTCAACGCCGCCTGGGACCTCGCGGCGCACGACGTGGCCATCGCCAACTTCTGGCTTCAGGCGACGCCCGAGAGCGCCGCCGCCCAGGGGGGCTCCTGGATCAACACCGGCATCGAGGACGCGGTCTTCGCCACCCTCTGGTACCCGGGCGGCGTGATGGCTCAGCTCCACGTCTCGTGGCTCAGTCCGAGAAAGGTCCGCGACATCACGGTCGTGGGCGAGAAAGGCATGCTGACCTTCGACGATATGAACCTCTCCGAACCCCTTCGCCTCTACGACAAACAGGTCACTGAAACGCGCACTCCGGGTTTCATCGACACCTTCGCCTCCTTCCGTACCAGCATCCGGGAGGGGGACATCCAGATCCCGAAGGTCACCCCCAACGAGCCGCTCAAGGCCGAGTGCGATCACTTCCTCGACTGCGTGGCCACGGGTGCCCGGCCGCTCGCCGACGGCTGGAGCGGCGCCGCCGCCGTGCGCGCACTTGCTGCCGTCGATCGCTCGATACGCAATGGCGGCCGAAAGGAGGCGGTATGACCTTCGAGCCCATCCCCCTGGTGAACCTCAAGTCACAGCACGCCGAGATCGCGGCAGAGGTGGAGTCGGGCTTCGCCCGCGTGATCGCGGAGACAGCGTTCATCCTCGGACCTGCCGTACAGGAGTTCGAAGCGTCGTTCGCCCACTTCTGCGGCGTCCCCCACTGCCTCGGCGTGGGCAACGGCACCGATGCCATCGAGCTCGTCGTTCGGGCTCTGGGCCTGGGCCCCGGCGACGAAGTGCTGGTGCCGGCCAATACTTTCATCGCCACCGCTCTCGGTGTATTGCGGGCGGGGGTGACTCCCGTACTGGTGGACTGCGACGAATTCTTCCTGATGGACCCCAAGCAGGTCGAAGCTCGAATCACTCCGCACACGCGGGCGCTGCTCCCTGTCCACCTTTTTGGCCAGATGGCGGACATGGCGGCACTGCGCACCGTCGCGGCCAATCGCGGCCTCGCTCTGCTGGAAGACGCAGCCCAGTCGCAGGGCGCGCGGCAGCTGGGGCGGGCCAGCGGCTCGCTGGGCGACGCCGCGGCGACCAGCTTTTATCCGGGCAAGAACCTGGGAGCCTATGGCGACGGCGGCGCCGTCCTCACCCCCTCGGACGAGATCGCCTCCCACATCCGCAAGCTGCGCAACTGGGGGAGCGAGCGCAAGTATTACCATCCGGAGCTGGGCTTCAACTCGCGCCTCGACACCCTCCAGGCCGTAGTCCTCACCGCCAAACTCCAGCGCCTTGCAGATTGGAACGAGGCGCGCCGCCACGCCGCCGCGCGTTACGACGAGCTGCTGGCCGACTTGCCCGGTGTCGAAACACCCCGTACCTTCCCCGGAAACGAGCACGTCTGGCACCTCTACGTCGTCCGCGTGCCGCAGCGGGACGAGGTGCTGTCCACGCTCAATGCCGAGGGGATCGGCGCCGGCATCCACTACCCGACGCCGCTCCACCTCCACGGCGCCCTACGCCATCTCGGCTACCGCGACGGGGACTTCCCCGTGGCCGAGCGCGCAGCGCGGGAAATCCTCTCGCTCCCTCTCGACCCTCACATTACGCCGCAACAACAGGAGCGCGTGGCCGCCACCCTACGACGGGCCGTGGGCGCTTGACTGATTGGGTCTCAGTGCGACAGACGCCGCCGCCGCGCCGCCAACTCCTCGACAGGACTTTCGATCGCCGTGACGTCGGTGAGCACGGGAAGGAAGTCCATACCTCTCACCCAGGCGAGACCAGCCGGCAGTGGATTGAGCCGCCGCACCGGCTCGGGATAGGGCTCCCCGAAAGCCAATTTGACGAAGAGGTAGGGGAGGTTCAGGCCGGCACGGGCGAAGAACAGGTGCGTAGTGAAGAAGCGGCCGATGTTGATCTCCGTTGGGTTCGGTACCCCTCGGCGGTCGTACGTCAGGTCGACGGCGAAGATGCCATTCGGCCGCGGATCGATCGCCTGGACTGCCCGCAGCGCGAGATCATCCAGCACCGGGTCGGTCACCGTGACGCCAGTGCCAGTGATCCCAGTCACCCCCGACGGGGCGCGGTTGCCAAATTCCCAATACAGGCGCTTTCGTCCTTGGGCGACGATGAGCTCACCGTCGTCATAGAGCCCGGTCCAGGTGATCGAGCCGGGCTCCAGGCACTCTGCGACGGTGAACGATCCCCAGCCTTCGCAGAAGTCCAGCCAGGCCCGCGCCACACGCGGATTCTCGGCGCGGAAGCTCCCCTTGCCACCGCCCGGGCTGACGATGGCGCGCAGCCACACGGGAGCACCGAAGGCCGCGAAGGCTTGTTCGAGGTCCCTATCGTCGCGGACCAGCATCGTCTCCGGCACCGTAAGCCCAGCAGCCTGCCAGCAGCGGAAGGACTCCAGCTTGTCCTGGCAAATCTCGATCGTACGGTGAGCGGGCAGGAAGGTGCGTGCGCCCATCTCGTCGCGATGCGCGGAGATGGCAAGGATCTCCTGGTCCGGCTGGCTATAGATCAGCTCGGCGCCGGACTCGTCGACCAGTCCCCGGACGATCGCTATGTAGTCAGGATCAGAGGTCTCGGGGATGAGGTGGCGCTCGTCGGTTTCGGCCCGCTGCAGGTAGTACTTGTTGCAATCGGCGCCAATGAGATGGAAAGACTCTGGGCTCTCCCGAAGCGAGCGCACGAAGTTCGTGGATGGCGAGCCGCCCGCGCCGGTCACCAGAATGCGTCGTATTGACATGTTGGAACACGGATTATAGTCGCTTGAAGGCCGTCTTCTTCGTCCCCGTCTTCAATCAGGTCCGGGAGCTGCCACGGGTCTTGGCGGAGTTTGCCGCCGTGGCGCTTCCAAAGGTGGACCTCCTGCTGGTCAACAACGGCTCCAGCGATGGCTCTGAGCGCCTGGTGCGGGAGAGCGGCCTTCCTTATCTCGACCTGCCGCGCAACCAGGGCGTGGGCGGCGCTGCCGCTCTGGCCCTCGATTGGGCTCTGGAGCATGGTGCTGAAATCTTCGGCGCCATGGCTGCCAATGGCAAGATGCTGCCGGGGGAAATCCCACGCTTGCTGGCGCCCATTCTCGCCGGCGAAGCGGACTACGTCACCGGCAGTCGCTTCCTGCCGGGTGGCGAGTCGCCCAATCTGCCGGCGTTCCGCCGCCGCTCAATCCCACTGGTCAACCTCTTCGTCCGCGCGCTTACCGGTGCATCTCTCACCGATGCCACCTGCGGCTTCCGGGCCTTCCGGCTGGAGATCCTGCGCCGCGCAAACTTTGACTGGCATGCCCCCCGGCTCTCCACGTACGGTCTGGAGTATTACCTGTATGCCAAGGTCCTGCTCGATGGCCGCCTGCGCTGGACCGAACGGCCGGTGACGATGCGCTACCCCGGAGCTGGGCCTTATTCCAAGATTCGGGTAGGACGCGATTGGTACGCCATGCTGAAGCCGTGGGTGGTGGCGAGACTCGACGGCCACGGATTTCGTCCAGAGTGAACAGCGGCACGATTTTCCTCGATCTCGACGGGCCGCTCCTGGACGTTTCGGAGCGCTACCACCGCCTGCATTGCGACCTTGTCCTGCAGCATGGCGGCAAGCCGATCCCTCGCGAGATCTATTGGCAGGCGAAGCGCGAGCGCGTTCCGGAACTGGAGATTCTCGGTCCCACAGGTCTCTCACTCCAGACAATCGCCGAGATCGGGAGCGCCCGAGGGACACTCATCGAAAGCCCCGAATATTTGCTCTTCGACCAGCCGTGGACGTGGACGATTCCTATCCTCGAAGCCCTTGCCGGCGTCTCCTCGCTGGTCCTGGTCACTCTCCGGCGACATCCCGACCGCCTTCATCGGCAACTTGGCGAGCTCGATCTGCGGAGGTACTTCGACAGGGTGGTGGCAGGTCCCGGGGATGGGACGCTTGAAGCCAAGGCCTGGTTGCTGCGGAGCGAAGAGGTTCCCATTCCTCCCGGCTCGTCACTTGTGGGCGACACCGAGATTGACATCGCCAGCGGCCGAGCTCTGAATTTGAGAACCATCGCTGTCCGTAGCGGGATCCGTAGCGACGCGCAACTCCAGCGATGGGCACCAGACCTGCTGATCGACGATCTGAGGCAGCTACTCCCAGGCGAGGTCTCGAGTTTTCCTCCCACCTTCACGAGTTTTCCTTCCCCCTTCGGGAAGTAGCGTTGCGCCTTCGGGAGGTAGTGTTGCGCCTTCACGAGGTTGCGTTGCCCCTTCGCCTCGTAGCGTTGCCCCTTCGCGAGGGCGCTACCGAAGAGTTCGGCAGGGCCGAGCGACACCTGGCCAGGTTGGGTTCAGGGCTCGCCCGGGATGGCAGCCCCCTCACCGGCTTTCCGTCCTCACCGGCTAAGCCGCCGCAGCAGCTCGGTCGTAGCGAGGTCGAGGACGCTGCAGGGCTCAGCCGGCAGGCTGCGGATCACCACCGGCTCCCCGCCGGCCATCGAATCATCCTCGTAGTCGGCAAGGAGCGAACGAACGGACAACACGAAATGAAGCGCTACGATCCCGGTGGATTCGGCGGTCTCGGCGCTGGGAGTCTCGCCGGGGAAAGGAATCCTGACTTGCAGAGGGTCGAGGAGCCGGCATGGCACCTGGCCGGCCAGCAGTGCCCAGGCGGTCTGTTCCATCCACACCGGGGCAAAGCCAAGCTCCGGCCGTGAAAAGTACCACTCCAGGAGATCGGAGTCGTAACCCTCCGCACGGAAGGCTATGAGACCTGAGTTGAGCCTCCGAGGCGGGCGCAGACGTGGATAGCGCAGGAGGTGCCAGGAGCGCAGGGAGTAGGCGTTCTGGCGGGCGGTCATGAACAACGCTCCGGGTCCAGACTCCGGCAGATGATGGAACAAGCCGGTGAACGGACGGAGGAAGAGAACGTCGTTGTCGCAATAGTTGAGCTCGTCTCCGGCCCATAGCATGGCGTCCACCAGCTTCAGGGCCAGCGGATTCGCCTGCCGAAAAGCGCGCAGTGCGGGGCGGTTCACCAACAGATCTGAGGTGCGTTCGTCAGCCTCGGCCCGGGGAACAATCTCGGGCTCTCCCAATTCTAAGTTGAGGCGCTCCCTGTCTCTCCCGTCGAGCGACCCGTCGTCGTGGAGCCGCAGCATCACCGGCTCTGCGGAGAGCCGCTGCAAGCTCCCCAAGCAGAGGATGGCCATCTCCACTTGCCGATGGCCGAGGACGCTGGCCACCACGAGAGGGCGTTGGACCGAGGAATTCAAGGCAAACGCATTGTAGCCTTCCGCCGTAATGTCTCACCATCTCGCCGTACGCCGACTAGTCTACCTCTGCGATTGGCTGCCGCCAGACTTCGGGGCCGTGGGGCAATATGCCCTCTTTGCCGCGCGAGAGCAGGCCGCGGCCGGCAGGGACGTGGTGCTCGCCGGTCTATCTTCGACCACGGACTCAGTGGAGGAGGAACGGCCAGGCGCCGGCCACCTCCACATCGTGCGGCTCAAGGCGCCGACCTACGACCGTTCAGATCTTCGCACCCGAGCCTGGTGGACGATTCGCACGGACCTCTCTCTGGTCTGGTCTCTGCGGCAGGAGATTCGCCGCGCCGACGAGATCCTGTTCACGGGCAGCCCACCGTTCATGATCCACCTCCTCGCTCCCTTGAACCTGGTGCTGCGCAAGCGGCTCACCTACCGCATCACCGATTTTCATCCCGAGTGCCTGATCGCCGAGCGGGGTCGCCCCTCGGCAGCATTGCGGCTGTTCCGTCGTTGGACGGTGGCGCTTCGGCGCCGGATCGATGGCTTCGAGGTGCTGGGGGAAGATCAGAGGAGCCGTCTGCTGGAGATCGGCATCCGGCCCGAGCGCATCGAGCTGCGGCGCGATTCCTCGCCGGTTCCCATCGCTCCAGGGACCGAGCCGCTGCCGATTCCGGCGGAGCTCGCCGGCCGCAAAATCCTCCTCTACTCCGGCAACTTCGGCGTCGCTCATGACGTCGAGACCTTCCTGGCCGGCTACAGGCTGCACCACCAGGAGGGCTCCGGACGGGTGGCGCTTTGGCTCAACGCTACCGGCGCGCGGGCGGACCGCCTCGAGGAGGCCCTGCGCCGCGAAAACCTGCCGCTCCATCGCAGCCGGCCCGTGCCGTTGTCGGACCTGGCGCGCCTGCTCGTCACTCCCGACGCCCACCTCATCACACTGCGGGACGCATTCGTGGGCTATGTGCTCCCTTCCAAGATCTACGGCTGCCTCGAATCCGCCAAGCCTCTCCTCTACATCGGCAGTCCCCGCTCGGACGTCCATCTGCTCGCCTCGCAGACCCTGCCGCCGGACCGTTACCGGCGAGTCGACGTGGGCGACTCCGCCGGTATCGCCGAGGCTTTGGAGGAGATTGCCGAACGGTCCGAGAAGACGCGATGAGAGATCTCAAGTCCAGCCTTCGATCTCGACGACAAGCCCGTCGGCGCCCACGATCTTGCCGGCCTCGATTCCGTCTCCCGCTTCTATTGCTCTCCGGCGGAGGCGAGCGGCGCCAAAGTGCCCAAGCTGGTGTACAATCCTCACGCTAAATAGCGATCAGAAGTAGTTTTTCGAGCTTCTTAAGGGCCGCAAAACCGCAGGAAGTAGTTGCAGCATGAATGGAATTCTTCTGTACGCCGCCGGTGCTGCCTTCGTCGCGGCGCTCGCTACCAACCTGATGGTCTCACCTGTAGTTCGTCTCGCGGTGGCGCTTCGCGCCTTGGACCACCCCGGTGAAAGAAAAAGGCAGGCGGGCGCGGTGCCGCGCCTGGGTGGCGTCGCCATCGTCCTTGGCCTGGCCCTGGGCGGCGGCGTGGTGACGGTCGCCCAATGGGGACGGCTGGGCACTGGCGCCGGGCGGGGGGAGCTGTTTGCCCTGGCGCTGGGCACGGCGCTCGTTTTTCTCGTCGGCGTCCTCGACGACATGGTGGGAGTCTCCGCCGCCAAGAAGTTCCTGTTCCAGCTCCTCGCGGCGTGGCTCCTGGTCCGCGTCGGCTGGTCGTTCGAAGTGCTGCGCCTGCCCGGCCTGGGCACCATCGATCTCGGTATTTTCCGCGGCGTCGTGTCGCTGCTCTTTATCGTGGGCGTCACCAACGCCATCAACCTCATCGACGGACTGGACGGGTTGGCCGGCGGAGTCGCCACGATCATCTCCCTGAGCTTCCTCGCCTACGCAATCCTCCAGGGCAATCCCGGCACCGTGATCCTGATGGCGTCGCTGGCCGGCGCCTGCATCGGCTTCCTGCGCCACAACTGGGAGCCGGCGCGCATCTTCATGGGTGACTCCGGCTCCCTGACCCTGGGCTTCCTCCTCGCCGCTACGGCCGTTCACTCGTCCCTCAAAGCGCCGGCCACCGTTGCCATCCTGGTGCCTTTCCTGGCCCTCGGGGTGCCGGTCATGGACACCCTGCTGGTGATGGCCGTCCGCTTTCTCGACCGTCCCAAAGGCCCCTTCACTACCCGCTTTCTGCGCATGTTCCGGGCCGATCGCAACCACCTTCACCACATTCTCGAGCATTTCGGCGGCAAACGCTCCCGCATCGTGGCGGTGATCTACGCCGTGGTCCTCTCCTTCTGCGCTCTGGCCCTGCTCGTCGCCGTCACCGGTCAGACGGCTCTCGGTATCGCGCTGGTGGTCTTGGAGTTCACGGTCGTGCTGGCGATGCGCCGTTTGGGCATGGCCATGGAGGCGGGACGCCTCTCCCGCCTGCAACGCGAGGAGATCAAGACCGAGCTGGGCCTGCCGGCCAAGCCGGAGACCGCCTCCATCCGGCGGATCGCCCGCTAGCCAACTGGAAAAGGAGCGGGACGAATTGGCGTCCTCGGTCCTGCTGTGAGGAAGAGGGCTTGAACGCGGCGCGCGATCCCGAACCGATGGGTCCGCTGATTCCCTTCGTCGGCCGCAGCCCTGCCTTGGCGCAGTTGCGGGAAGGCTGGCTGCGGGCGCTCGCGGGCAACGTGCATCTCACCCTGGTCACCGGCGAGACGGGTTCCGGCAAAACCTGGCTCATACGGTCCTTCCTCGACGCCGCCACCTCCAGCCGGCATATCACCGTGCTCAAGGGGCGATGCGACGAGCAAACTCCGCTGACGGCCTATCAACCGTTCGTCGACGTGCTGCGCAGCTTGCTGAGCGCCCCTGAGAGGGTCCTCGGCGAGGACGGACGGCGCAGCCTGTTCACCGCCTGCTGCCGCTTTTTGGAGGGGATGTGCCGGGGAGAAGCGGACGAAGCCTGCGCCAATCCCCTGATCCTGTTCCTCGACGACCTGCATCTGGCGGACCGTGACTCCTACGAGCTTCTGGCTTTCCTCGTTGCAAGGCTGGAGGGGCCCATCTGGATTCTCGCCGCCTGCCACGACGACGGTCTGGAACGAGATCACCCTTTGAGCCAGATCTTTCGCCGGTGCGAGAGAAGCGGCATGGCGACCCGCCTGGAGGTCGACCGTCTCGATCCGGCTGACTTGGAGGAGATTGCCGGCTCCCTGCTGGGCGAGGCGCAGGCCGGGGAGCTGGCGGCTTTCCTCGAGGAACAGAGCGGCGGCCTGCCGCTCACCGCGACCGAGATCGTTCACGTCCTATGGGATCGGGGCTTGCTCGTGGCCTCCGGCTTGGGGCGCTGGCACCTTTCGCGTCCTCTCGCCGGCCTCGACCTGCCGGTGGAGAACGTGCGCGACCTCATCCGCCTCCGCCTTCGCCGGCTCCCCAACTCCACCCGCCGGCTGGCGACCCTGGCCGCCGTCATGGGGCAGAGCTTCGATGTCCAAGTGCTGCAGGAGGCCGCGGACGAGCACATCCAGGTGGTCGAGCTGGGGATGGAGATCCTCCAGCGGCGCTGGTTGATCCGGAAACTCTCCCAAGGCTTCGAGTTCTCCCACAGCGAAATCCGCCACGCCATCCATCAAGAGATCAATCCGCTGCGCCTGCAGGCCATGCACGCCCAGGTGGCGGCAGCGTTGGAGTGGCTTCATGGCGACCGGAGCTGCCAGTCGCTTGCCTATCACTTCGTCGCCGCAGGCGAGTGGGAGAAAGCCCTGCCGCACCTGTTCCAGACGGTGGACCTGGCCCTCGCACTCGGCGCCGAGGACACCGCCCAACGCTACTACGAACAGACGGTGGAGGTGCTCAACCGGCTGATGGCCTCGGCTCGCAACGCAGCCCTGGCCGAACGCTGGCGGGGAGAGCGCTGCCAATTCCTGGAGCGCATGCAGGAGCTGCGGCCAGCGAGCAGTGGAGGCTTGAAGGGTTCCGTCCCACGTGCCGTGGTACCATAAAAGACCAAGAAAATACTTTCATTGTGATCTTTTGAGCCCGCCACCTGGCGCGCTCTCCACGAAAGGAGAGGATGTGATGAGATCCTGGATCATGGCCTCGGCGTTGGCGCTGACCGCCCTGCTCTCGACCGGGTGGGCAATGGCCCAGACCTCCGACCGCGACGACACGGATGGCGGCCACAAACGGGAGCGCTTCGCCTTGAGCGTCGGCGCCGGACTCGTCGAGCCGTCAGGAGGTGCGGAGACCTACTACACGGCTGCCCTGCGCATTCGCGTCGGCGGGCGCGACGAAGACTCCTCACGCCGGCATGCGACGGGCGACGAGGGTGTCCTTGGCTATCTCGAGCCCGAGGTTGGGTACTGGAAGGCGAGCGGCGACAACGGCACGGGAAGCGACACACTGTTCGGCCTGAACCTGATCGGCGTCGTTCCTTTCGGCTCGGTGGACAGCTTCTTCGGCGTCGGCGCCGCCCTTCACTCGATCGACAAATCCCTGCTGGAGGGCGACCGTACGCTTTCGGGGACCGAGAGTAAGTTCGGGGCCAACGCCCAGTTCGGCATCGACATCTACATCACCAGCAAGGTCAGCGCCTTCGGCGCCGGCCGGTTCGATCTCGTCCAGGGCGCGCAAAACCGGGTACAGAGCAAGGTCTACCTGGGAGTACGCGCCCGGTTCTAGGCATTGCGAGCGGTAGTACGCCAAGAAAAAAGGCCGGCCCGCTCGCGCGGACCGGCCTTTTGCCCTATGACGAGCCGGCGAGGCCTTGAGACAAGACCCGCCGGCGGAAACCGGCTCTAGTACATGCCGCCCATGCCGCCGCCCATGCCACCGCCGCCTGGCATGCCGCCGCCGCCCTTCTCATCCTTCTCCTTGATCTCGGAGACCATGGCCTCGGTGGTCAACATCAGGCCGGCGATGGACGCCGCGTTGATCAGCGCCGTCTTGGTCACCTTGGCCGGGTCGATGACGCCGGCCGCCACCAAGTCCTCATACTTGCCGGTCGCGGCGTTATAGCCACTGTTGCCGTTGGTCGACAGGAGTTGCTTGACGACCACCGAGCCCTCCTCGCCGGCGTTGACGGCGATCTGGCGGGCCGGCTCTTCGAGAGCGCGGCGGACGATGTTGACGCCCACGCGGACGTCGCCTTCGGCCTTGATGGCCTCGACGGCTTTGATGGCACGCAGCAGAGCGACACCGCCGCCAGGGACGATTCCCTCTTCGACAGCCGCCTTGGTGGCGTGCATCGCGTCCTCGACGCGGGCCTTCTTCTCCTTCATCTCGGTCTCGGTGGCGGCACCGACCTTGATCACCGCCACACCGCCCACGAGCTTGGCAAGACGCTCCTGGAGCTTCTCCCGGTCGTAGTCCGAGGTGGTCTCCTCGACCTGGTTGCGGATCTGCTTGACGCGGCCGGCAATGGCCTCGTGACGCTTGGGGTCGTCGGAGTCGGTGACGATGGTGGTCTCGTCCTTGGTGAGGACGACCTTCTTGGCGTCGCCCAGGTCCTCCCAACGCACGTTCTCCAGCTTGATGCCGAGATCCTCGGTGATCACCCGGCCGCCGGTCAGGACGCCGATGTCCTCCAGCATGGCCTTGCGGCGGTCGCCGAAGCCCGGGGCCTTGGCGGCTGCGACGTGCAGCGTGCCGCGCAACTTGTTGACCACCAGGGTGGCCAGCGCCTCGCCCTCGACGTCCTCGGCGATGATGAGCAGCGGCCGGCCCTGCTTGGCCACCTGCTCGAGCACGGGGAGGAGATCCTTCATCGAGCTGATCTTCTTCTCGTTGAGCAGGATCTTGGCGTTCTCCAGCACCGTCTCCATACGCTCGGCGTCGGTGACGAAGTAGGGAGACAGGTAGCCGCGGTCGAACTGCATGCCCTCGACCACCTCGAGAGTGGTCTCCAGGCCGCGAGCCTCCTCGACGGTGATGACGCCGTCCTTGCCGACCTTCTCCATGGCCTCGGAGATGATGCGGCCGATCTCCTCGTCGTTGTTGGCCGAGATGGTGCCGACGTGGGCGATGTCCTTGCCCTCGACCGGCTTGGCCAGCGCGTCGATGGACTCGACGGCGGCCTTGACCGCCAGCTCGATGCCCTTCTTGATCTCCATCGGATTGGCGCCGGCGGTGACGTTCTTCGAGCCCTCGCGGTAGATCGCCTGGGCAAGGAGAGTGGCCGTCGTGGTGCCGTCGCCGGCCACGTCGGAGGTCTTGGAAGCGACTTCGCGCACCATCTGCGCGCCCATGTTCTCGAGCGGATCGCCGAGCTCGATCTCCTTGGCGACGGTGACGCCGTCCTTGGTGATGGTGGGCGAGCCGAACTTCTTCTCGATGACGACGTTGCGTCCCTTGGGGCCGAGGGTCACCTTGACCGCGTCGGCGAGCTTGTTGACGCCCCGCAGGATCGCCGCGCGGGCGTCCCCGGAGTAAGTGATTTGCTTAGCCATTTCTTCTATGCCTCCTGATTGCTATCGAGAAACCCAGATGTCTGGAAGGGTTGAGCGGTTACTTGGAGCCGTTGCTGTTGATGACGGCCAGGATCTCGTCCTCGCGCAGGATGACGAAGTCGTTGCCGTCGATCTTGATCTCACTGCCGGAGTACTTGCCCATGAGGATCTTGTCGCCCTCTTTGACGTCCATCGGCGAGCGCTTGCCCTCGTCGTTGAGCTTGCCGGGACCAACGGCGATCACTTCGGCTTCCTGCGGCTTCTCTTTGGCAGTGTCGGGGATGATGATCCCACCCCGGACCTGCTCTTCGGTCTCGAGACGCTTGACCAGAACACGATCGTGCAGCGGACGGATATTCACGGCTTCTACCTCCTTGTTTGGATTCGGATCTCTCACCGCCGGTCGTTAGCACTCAACGACGGTGACTGCTAGCAGGATAGGTGCGGCGGCCGCCCATGTCAAGGGGGAAGGAGAAGTTTCTAAGAGACCGGGACGCAAGGGAACCCTGAAAACCGACAGGGCGGCCCCCCGATGGGGACCGCCCCTACAGGCGAAATTCTTCAAGATAGGGAAAATCAGCAGGCGAGGCGGGGAAAGAGGGGGCAGCCGTCAGCGCGAACCGTCCGAGTTCTCCCGAACCTCCTTCTCTTTCTCCTTCTGCTTGTCCTGCTGGTCCTTTTTCATCTTCGACTTCTCTTTCGCCTTCGCCTTCTCCTTCATACGCTCCTGCACCGCCTTCTCGCGGATCTCGCGGCGCTGTTCGCGATCGACATGGTACCGCTGCTGCATGGCGCGGTGCAGCTCCTCGCGGAGACCGCGCATCTCGCGCTCGATCTCCTCGCGCATTTCCGCTTGAGCCTTGGCGATTTCCGCCCGGTGCCCGCCCACGAGCTCCCGGCTCAGCTCCTTTTGACGTTTGTGCATTTCGTCGCGCAGGGCCTCGATCTGGCGGCGCTGCTCCGGCGTGGGCCTCATCGACTCGGCCATATGGCGGGCCTCGGCCCGCAGTTTTTCCCGCTGCTCCCGGCTCATCTCGCCTTCGGCCCGCAGCTTGTACGCCTCAGCCTTCAGCCGTGCGAGGGTCTCTTCCGAGGGACGCATCTGCGTGGCGAGCTTCGCCATCTCCTTCGTCAGCCGTTCCATCTCTGGATCCAGCGTCCTCAGGTGCGCCATGTTTTCGCTGATCTCCCGCGAGAGTCGCTCGAGACGGGGCTGGAGTCGCTTCTGGATGTCCTGCGTCGTGCGCTCGACGTCGCGCTCGAGCTTTCGCTGCTGCTCCTGGGAGAAACTGGAATCCTGGAGCGAGGCGAGCTGCTCGTTCAGAGCCTCCAGAGGCTGGTCCAGGGAGGCGCTCACCCTTTCCATCGCGGCATCTGCGGCTGCCATCGCCTCGTTGGCGGCGCTCTCGCCGACGTCGCCATTCTCGAGATCCCCGACGTCAATGTTCCCGGCCGTAGCTTCGACGTCGTCGCGATCCGCGTTCTCGTCATGTCGCTCGGCATTCAGCGCGTGGTCGTGCTCGGGCCGGGCGTCCAGCCAGGATTGGTCCGTTGCCTCGACCGCGGTCGCTGGAGCGGCGGCCGGCTTTTCTGAGGACGGTGCAGGCGTTGGCGGTTCTAGTTTGGAGGAGGAGACGGCAGGCGCCGCGGCAACCACGGTGACCAGCAGCACGACCATGGCAGCGCCGAGCCACAGGCGGCGAGCCGGGTGCTCGGGTGTCCGGGAGTCGTCCAGGAGGCGGCGGATGCGCCGCGCCAGGTTCGACGGACGGTCCGCCATGCCCGGCAAAGGAAGCGGGCGGAGACCCACCGACCAGCCGGCGACCTCGGCCAGGCAACCGGCCAGGGAGAGGGGACTTCCGGTGAAGACTACGGCCTGCTCGTCGCTCAGCATCTCGGAGATCTCCCGCAGCCGGCGGCGAGCCACCCAGTTGAGAGGCTGGAAGAACAAGGCCGCGGTCATCAAATGGCTGACGGCGAGCCACAGCGGATCGCGCCGCACGAGATGGGCCAGCTCATGGGCCAGCAGGCCCTGCTGCTGCTCCTCGGTAAGGCCGGCGAGTGCCCGGGGAGGCAGGCAGATCTCCGGCTGGCGGACTCCGAGGGCCAAGGGCACCGGCACCCGCGACGAGCAGGAGAGGCGAACGGACTGGCCGAGCCCAGCGCCGGCGGCCAGCTCGCGAAGCTGGGTGAGCAGGCTTCCTCCCACCACCCGCGGCCGCGACCGCAGCCGTTGCCGGATGCGGGAGTACGAGCGAACGTAGGCCCCCAGCAAGATGGTGGCAACCAGGGCCCAGAGACCGAGGAAAGCCGTAGGCAGGCTGGAAGGTTTTGCGGGCCGGATTGGCGCCAACGCGACCGGGGCGATCCGGAACGGCACGGCCGCCTCAACCGCCGGCTTATACGTCTGATCAGTCCGATCAGTCCGATCCGACCGATCAGCCACTGCGGACGCGGCCGGCGAGGCCTCCGTCAGGCGCCAGCGTCCGGCCGCGGGCTCCCAGCCGGCGGCGAGCTGGAGCGAGGCTGTGAGGAGCGCGCCGACGAGGGCGACCCGCCACATCGTCTCCTCCGCCGCCACTGACCAGCGGGCGAGCGGCTTCGACGCGAGCCAGGCGAGGCCCAGCAGCAAGGTGCTGTGCAGGAGATAGGTGAGCAACCAGGCGAGTGCGGCTTGGGCGAGCATCTAGAGATCCTCCTTCCGCTCCCGGGACGCGATCATCTGCCGAAGCTGGGCGAGCTCCTCGGAGTCGATGTCGTGCTCGGACAACAGGTGATTGACCAGGGCGGTAACGTCCCCCCGGAAGAGCTGCGACGTGAGGTCCGACACCATCGAGCGGCGGACCTGGCCTTCGCTCACCAGCGGGCGGTAAATGAAGCGGCGGCCTTCGGCGCGGTGGTCGACCACGCCCTTCTTCTCCATCTTGGTCAGCATGGTGGCGATGGTGGTGAGAGCGAGCCCGCGCTCCGGCTCGAGCGTCTCGTGCACGTCCGACACCGTCGCCTCACCATGGCCCCAAAGGACTCTCATGATGGCGAGCTGTAGATCTCCGAGGTGGTGGGATGTCTCCATTTCCGTTCTCCTTCGCATCAACTACCGGGATAGTACTACCCGAGTCGTTGACTGTCAATGGGGAGATACGGAGCGGGGAGGCAGAAGGTTGCAGAAGAGCCAGGTAGCGCGCACCAGGACTATCACCGCATAGAATCGCCAATGGTGAACCTGCTCTCCCGCCTCGAGATCCTGGCTGCATTCCGTGCCCTGTCCGCGGAACTGACCTCGGAATCACAGACCGAGATCGTGGTCGGCGGCGGAGCTGCGCTCGTTCTCCTGTATGACGCGAGAGAGGCGACCAAGGATGTCGATGCTGTCAGAATTTCCTCCATTGAGGCCTCCGTAGTTCAGGCCGCAGCGCAGCGGGTCGCGGACAGATTGGACCTTCCGAGGGACTGGCTGAACGATGGAGCCAAGGGCTATCTTCACGGCCTGGCAACAGGAGAAGTGCTTTTTGAGAGCCTGTCACTCGTCGTCCGATCTGTGGCTGTGCAACAACTTCTGGCGATGAAGCTCAGCGCTTGGAGGGACGATGTCGACATCGAGGACGCCCGCTTGCTACTCTCGAAACTGAAAGGACCGAAGGCTGCGATCTGGTCACTGGTCGAGCCCTTTCTCGTCCCAGGGCGCGAGCTCAAAGCCCGGTACGCGTTCGAAGACCTCTGGGAGACGCAACATGGATCTTCGTGATCTGGTTCAGGCATTGCTCGCCTACGACGCTCTTGCGGCGAGACAGTGGGTCGCAGACGCCGAGCGGTCCGGTTTCGACTGGTCTCAAGTTCGGATGCCCGAGAATCTCGACGCGATCAGTTCCGCGCTCGCCGCCGGTTTGACCGAGACTCTGGCCGGCCGGGCCGGGCAGTCCGCCCCGGCTTGGGCGGCTTCCGTGCCGGCATCTCCCGAACGAATTTTCCTGGTTCGCTCCGCCGCGGTTATGCCGCGCCTGCGGGCGCTATGTGAGCGAGAGGGACCCGAACCTCTCCGCAGGCGAGGCCTCTTCGCTCCTCCAGAGTTCCTCACAGCAGCCTGAAAGCGTCGCAGAACACCCTCCAGGCGTAGAATCGCCAAGTCCAGTTCACGCCGCAAGCCGGAGGAATCCGGCAGAAAGGGGCCTCATGGTGCGGTTCGACGTGCGGAACATCGCGATCCTCTTCTTGCTGACCGCGTCCGCGGCTCAGGCGCAGCCCTGGCGCGGACCGGCGGCAGTTGAGATCCGGGTCGAGGATCAGAAGGGTCAAGCTGTCGCGGGCGCGCGGGTGCAACTCCAGTACACGGCCCTCAATCCACTGGACGGACCGGCGGCCGTCCTCACCGACAATCGGGGGCACGTCACGATCGGCGGCCTTGCCGAAGGTCCGTGGCGCCTGGCGGTCAGCCATGACGGTTTCATGACCTACCAGGTCGAGGTGAACGTGCGCGAAGGAGGCCGCCCGGCGACGAGCGGCGCGACGCAGATCAAGGTCTCGGACTCGCTGCGCACAATGGAGGTCCAGATTTCGCGCTCCCGTTCCGCCTCGGCTCCTCCCCGGCCGGCGCCGGCTCCAGCGCCCGCCCCGGTGCGCCCGGTTCAGGCCCAGCCCGCTCCCCGGCCGGAGCCTTCGCCAGCCCCAGCTCCGCCGCCGCAACCCGCTCCAACTCCAGCTCCCAAGCCGGCGCCGACGCCTCAGCCGGTGAAGGAAACTCCGGTGGCTCCGCCGGTGACCCCGCCGCCGGCTCAGAAACCCACGATAGCTCCGCCGGCGCCGCCGTTGCCAGCTCCGGCTCCCAAGCCGGTGCCACCACCCGCCCCGGCTCCGGTTCCCACTCCGCAGCCGCCACAGGCGATCCCGCCGCCGGCTCCTATCACGCCGCCCCCGGCGGCTCCACCGGCCGACCGCTTGTTGACCTCGAAGGACCGCAACTGCGTCGAATGCCAGCCCGGCGAGACGGCGCTATCGCTCGAATGGACGGTCTCGCCAGCGTCGACCACCGGCTGCGCGACCAACATCGCGACGCAGCTGGCCAGCGGCAACGTGCCGGCCGAGCTCTCCGCAGGCTGCCACGTGCTGCGGATCGCCCTGCCAGCCGGCGCTCGATATACGGCCTATCGCTATGAGGTTCAAATCGCGGGCGACAGCGTCGACTGCCCCACCGGCAAGGACTGCCCGCGGTCCATGGGCCGCTGGCCCATGGACCCGGTGCTAAACCGCTCCGCCCAGGGAACCGTCGTCCTCGCTCCCTTCGAGCCCGGCCCCTCCCAGGCCGAGCGGCGGGCCGTGCTGACGGTCTACTTCACGATGGGAAAGCCGCCGCGGCGTTGAAGAGCGTGGACGACGTCAGCCCGCCGCTACCGGACCCGGCCCTTCGATCTTGAAGTGCGGGTTCTCGATGATGCCGAGGAGGTTGCCGAAAGGGTCGGTCACCGTCGCGACCTTGATGCCGCCACCCACGTCCGTGATGGCCTCGTGTTGGCCGGCGCCGTGGAGAATGGCGTGCCGGAAGGCTGCTTCCGCATCCGTCACGCCCCAGTAGGCCACCACGCCGCCGGGGCCGGGCGCCACCTTTGAATGGTCGGGATTCAGTCCCAGCTCAAAGCCGCCGATGTTGAAGCCGACATAGAACGGCTCGTCGAAGTAGGGCTCGGTGCCGAAAAGCCCGCTGTACCAGATCTTCGCTTTCTCGAGATCGTTCACCGTGTAGATGGCCGTGCGCAAGCCGAGAAACGGCTGATCGTCCATGCGATCTCCTCTCCTTACTTCGTCATATCGCCAAGAGAAGGATATCAGCGAGGCGGCGGCGTTTCGTCCTCATCCGCGGGCGGCTCGGGCGGTGGCGACGGAGGCAAAGGCGCCGTCTTGCCGATCGGCGCGCTGCTGGGCCGGATCATGATCACGCCACCGCCGGAGGTCGTCGTGGACGCCGCCGCCACGGGGACCGCCGGCCGCACGATTTCCAAACCGTCCGGGGTAACTGTGGTCGTCGACTCTTCCGCGGCGGCCGGGTCCACGGGCGGCGCTCCCAGGGTGACGTCGGCCAAGACCTCGCCCTGGTAGCCTGGCGTGTGGCGTTCGCAGGGCACCGTAGGCGCCTTCCATTCCGGGAAAAGGTCGGTCACTTGGAGAGGGCAATTCGGTGTCGCGAGTTGTCCGGTCACCGGGTCCACCGTCGCCCTCACCATTCCCGCTGGCATGGGAAAGTCCGCATAGCCCCCGGCCGGGTGGACGGCGGCGGTGAAGCGGGCCCAGATCGGGAGAGCCCCGCGTGCGCCAGTGAGGCGAGTCGCAGAATTGTCGTCGTAGCCAACCCAGACCACCGTCGCGCGATCCGGCGAGTAGCCGGCAAACCAGGAGTCCCGCTGGTCGTTGGTCGTCCCCGTCTTGCCGGCGAGCGGGCCGACGACCCCCAGCCCCCGAGCCCCAGCCGCCGTGCCGTGATCGAGCACGCCCTGGAGGATGTTGGTCACCAGATAGGCGGCGTCAGCCGGCAGGGCTCGCCGGGCGGCCGGCAACTCGTCGCCCGAAACGGGCTCGCCCTCGGGATCGAGCACGGCAGCGAGGGCATGGACGGGCGGCTTCAGACCCCCCGCGGCAAACGTCGAGTACACCCCGACCATCTCCCAGGGGCTGACCTCGAAGGTTCCCAGCGCCGCGGCCGGCACGGGATCGAGATGGCCGGAGAAGCCCAGGCTCCGGGCGAGCTCGACTACATGGCCCATGCCCACCTGCAACGCCACGCGCACGGTGGGGATGTTCAGGCTGGCTTCCAGGGCGGTTCGCGCCGTCACCCAACCGCGAAAGCTGCGGTCGTAGTTCTGCGGGCTCCACGCCGCGTTGCCGGCGCGGACGACGATCGGCGAGTCCTTGAAAACCGAAGCCGGCGTGGCAATACCACCGGCGAAGGCCGCGGCGTAGATCACCGGCTTGAACGCGCTGCCCGCCTGCCGCCGTGCCTGGGTAACCCGGTCGAACTGGCTGCGCGAGTACGAGCGGCCACCCACCCAGGCGAGAATCGCGCCGTCTCGCGGGTCGACGGAGATCAGCGCCGCCTGCAAGAGCTTGCGGCTCCGCTGGCGCTTCTCCCACCCGGCTTCGAGTCCTGCGAGTCCCTGGGTCACCGCCGTCTCGGCCCGCTGCTGGTCGCGCCAGCTCAAGGTGGAGAATAAGGCGTAGCCTTGAGCCTTCAGCTCTTTCACTCCGAACCGCTCCCGTGCCTCGGCCAACGCCGCGTCGGCGAAATAGGGGGCGAGCGGACGGGCTTGGACGGTCTGCGGATGGGTCTCGAGCGGCGCCGCCTGGGCCTGCTGGAGCTGTTCCTTCGAGATCCAGCGCAGCTCGCCCATCTGCTTCAACACCCAGTCGCGGCGCTCCCGCGCCCTGTCCGGATGGTCGATTGGCGAAGTATCGGACGGGGCGTGGATCATGCCCGCCAGAGTGGCGGCCTCGGGCAGGCTCAGCTCCGCCGCATCCTTGTCGAAAAAGGCCCGGGAAGCGGCGCCCAGACCGATCAGGTTGGCCGGTCCGCTCTGGCCCAGGTAGATCTCGTTGAGATATGCCTGCAGGATCGTCTTCTTGCTGTAGCGCACCTCCAGCACCATGGCGATCAACGCTTCCTTGGCCTTGCGGGTGAGGGTGCGGCGGTTGGAGAGGTAGACGTTCTTGACGAGTTGCTGGGTGATCGTGCTGCCGCCCTGCTCCAACTCGCCGCCCTTGAGGTCCACCCAAAGGGCGCGCGCGATGCCGGAGGGAGAGACTCCAGGATGAAGATAGAAGGCCGAGTCCTCCGCGGCCAGAACGGCCTTGACCACCGGCTCCGGCAGATCGTCGAGCGAGACCGGCCGCCGCTCTTCCACCTTGCGGCCGTAGTACGAGGCCAGCAGAGGCGGCTCGAGCGCCGCGGCGCGAACCGGCTTGCCAGCCTCACGGACGGCGACGACGCGGTCCCCCCGAAAGTCGACCTCCAAGATCCTGCCGCCGGCCGGGCCGTCGGGTGTCGCGAACTTCCGCAGATGGACCGCCACGCGGTCACCTGTTCGGCGCCAGGCGCCCGGGGGGAGCGAATCGGCCGCGCCATCGGCAGGTTGGCCGGCGTCGCGGTAGCCGGTCATCGTGAGCTCGGCGACCATGTCGGCAGCGGAGAATGCCTCTCCGGGCACCAGCGGTGTGGCCCTGCAATAGAGGCGGGAGGGCTGCGAATAGGGCGCCGTGGGGAAGCGCCGCGAGAGGCTCCAGAGATACCCCGAGACGGCGAAGCCACTCAGGAAGAGCAGACCCGCCGTCACCAGACCGGCGATGACCAGCCGCCGCCGCGCCGGGCTCATTTCCTGGAAGGGGCTGTCAGGGGTCGCTATGTAGGCGTAAGGTTGCATGCCGTTGGGTAAGGCAATGCCTGTGCCACCCGTTCAAGGCACAGCGTTTGGCCAAAGCGGCTACACTGGCAAGCGAGGTGAAAATCATGAGCGAGACGAGCGAATCGGCGCTGAAGGGCGAGGAGCTTCACCGGCAGGTCGGCAACCTGGAAGGCTGGACGCTGGCCGGCGAGCAACGACTGGAAAAGGAGTACCGCTTCCCGGACTTCCGCGAAGCCCTCGCCTACGTCAACCGCCTGGGCGAAGTGGCCGAGCGGAAAGGCCACCACCCGGACATCTTCCTCACCTGGGGACAGGTGAAGGTCACCCTCTGGACTCACTCCGCCGGCGGCGTGACGGCGAAGGACGTCGCCCTGGCGGCGGAGGCGGACAAGGCGAGGTAGCTGCCGATTTACTAGTCCCTAAAGGTAGTGCTACGATCACGCGTCCAATTCAACTCAGGGGACGACTCATGCCGAGCGATGTGCAGCACGACGTGCCGCAGCAACCGGAGGCGCCTCAGCCGTGGTCGCGCTACCAGCGCGTCAAGGCGATTCTGAATCAGGCCCAGGGCCAGATCACTCCCAGCTACCAGGGGTACGGCCGGTTCTGGGATTTGCCCCTGAACGAATTCCTCACCATTTCTCTCTATGGCGTCCGCCTCATCGCGCCCGCCGCCGGGGGTACGTCACCGCCCGCCCCAGCCGCCGCCTCGTGTTGTCACGGCCCGGCGGCTGGCGCGACCACTTCGGGAGCGACCGGCTCGTCAGGCCGCGGCGCTTCGTCCGGCCTGATCCTCGGGCTTCGCGGCCAGTGCCCCTTCGACGGCACGCAGTTTCCCCAACTGCCGTGGGACGGCCAGACGGTTTCCGCCTCCGACATTCAGCTCATCCAGGATTGGATCGACGACGGCTGCCCGGAGAAGGACGAGCCGCGCCCTCCAGCCCAGGTGGACGAATCGAAGGTGGCGGCTCGCGCACGCGGCGACGAAGAGCATCCCCTCAACAGCGGCACGGCCAACCAATACCTCGACGACGACGACGGCGTCAAAATCCGCAAGAACGTCAAGTCGCTGAGCTGGGAGGAGCTGACCCGGCTGCGCACCGCCCTCGCTCAGATGAAGTCGCTCGACAACTACTACCAGGACCCGCGCAGCTTCGGCTATTGGGCGCGTATTCACGCCAACGATTGCCAGCATGGATGGGAGGAGTTCCTCACCTGGCACCGTCCCTACCTCTATTACTTCGAGCTCCAGTTGCAGGACGTGGATCCGACCGTCACGCTGCCCTATTGGGATTGGACCGACGAGTACGATCCAAACTTCCCCGCCTCGCTGTTCGACATGGCGCAGGCGAACCCTTCGGCCACGACGGACAACGGCATCATCCCAGAAGCCTATCGCTGCTGGCTCGACGAAAAGGGCTGGCAGAACCTGAAGGCGAGCGGCCGGGTGCCCGCGGCGACCCTCACGGCCCTGAAGACGATCGTCACCGTCTCGCCGGGCGGCGGCGGCGATCCCAAGGAGTTCAAGACCTTCAACTCGGGTCTGCGCCTGTTCTCCGCCGCCAAGATCACCTACGGCCAGGACAAGAGCAGCGACGACGCGATCATGACGGAGCTCGGCGTCATCAATCCGCTCTGGCACAAGCTGCGCTGGCCGGGCGGCGATCAGGGCTTGATCTTCGAAAGCTATCCGTCGTCCGACGACATCGATCGCATTCTGCAAGGCACCAACTTCTTCCAGTTTGGCAGCGGCCCCACCAACAACCATTACTTCGGCGCGCTGGAAAACATTCACAACCTGATCCATAACTTTTCAGGCGGCGCCAATCTCTACTACAAGCCGGGCACCAATCCGAGCGACCGCAACAACGAGCCGCAATTCGGCGACATGGTGTCGGCCGGCGTCACCGCCTTCGATCCGATTTTCTGGGGCCATCACAGCAACGTCGACCGGCTATGGGCCGAGTGGCAGTCGATGCACCCCGGCATCAATCCTGACAACCCCAGCGCCGTGCTCCCACCCTGGCCGCTCGACGTCCAGCAAACGCTCAGCATCGCCAACTTCGGCTACGAGTATATGAAGGCGTCGCAAATCTACCCGACGGAGAGCTCGGTGCCGATCGCGAAGTTCAAGTCGGCCAAGACGCCGGTCGCCGCCAACGTGCTGAACGATCATCGCCGCGCCGAGGTGCGGCTGCACAAAGTGAAGTTCCGCTCGAGCGCGGGGTTCCACGTGCGCGTGTTCCTCAACTCTCCGGACGCCGGCGTCAAGACCCCGACGCGCGGCAACGATCACTACGTCGGCCAGCTCAACACCTTCTTCGGCCAGTGCGTGGGTGGGCCGGGCCATTGCGATCCGCCGCCCGAGACCCGGCGCCGGTTCGATTGCCGTCCGCGCCACACCAAGACTCCGGGCAATTACCGCCTCGACGCGACCGACGTCGTCAACAAGCTCAAGGCTCAGGGCGAGACGGCCTTCCAGGTCAA
>Ga0134121_10000067_pt1 | contig 115107 bp, 113 predicted proteins | sample KB301_FD_96463 | JGI IMG/M metagenome (GOLD analysis project Ga0134121, IMG submission 96463) | Terrestrial soil microbial communities without Nitrogen fertilizer from Kellogg Biological Station, Michigan, USA - KB3-0-1 | ecosystem: Environmental > Terrestrial > Soil > Unclassified ...
CCGGAGTATATACTATCATGATGAATTAGGTATTGAGGGTTATAAACCCATTTAAGAAAATTAGTATCACGACGGGTAACTAATGGATCCGCGCTTTTCAAATATGGTATGTTATATGAAGCAATGATGTTTTTAGTATAAAAATCATGGGTCAACGATTGAATAGTATCAGTATCCTGTTTTCCATAATAGCAAGGCAAATAAACTTTATTATTTTTTTCAGAATAAAAGAAATCTGATATCATGTAACTACCCCAGTAATGATCACTAAAAATACGGCAGAAGAAATAGCCCCCGACTTTAAAAGATTTATTAAGAAACAGTGGATGCAAATTGCCATCATTAAAAACGTAGTAATGTTTGCTTAAGTAAAAATTTACTGGGAAATACTTATACCTCGTCGCCAATACTTTGTTAAGTTCAATTTGCTTATTGATACTCCCATTTTTATCAATAACATAAAACTGCGAACCGTAATAATTAAGGATGTAAAAGGTGTCATCTTGACATTGCATTATTAAAGATGGTTGTTCATAAGCAGTAAAAGGAAGTTCAAAAACGGAAGAATCAAGAACTATAAAAGTTCGTGAAGAGTTAATATGATGCGTGCCGGTCGTAAACGATAATAAGGAAAGAACCAAAATCTTTTTCATCCTTAACAAACGTAGTGAATTTATTGTTACCGCTCTGCTTCCTCCTAATCTCGATTAATCGGAAAGGAAACGTTCCCCCACTGAATTTATAACTGTATCTGATGTTGAAGAGGCAAAAAAAAATATAATGTCTCAATACAGTGAAATAGTAACTAAAGTGGAACTCTTTAAAACTAAGGAGGGGAAATGTGTTCAAGCATTACATGAAGGACCGTTTGAAAATGAAGAATACACGTTAAACCGCATTGAAAAATATGCAGAAACTCAAGGACTGGTAAAGAATGGCTATCACCACGAAATTTATTTGGTCAACTTCGCTAGAGAGAAAAACAAAAATAAATACAGAACTATTTTGCGTGAACCAGTAAAGACCAATAAAATAACGCCTTGATAACCAAGCTGACGCATTCATTCCATTGACGTCGTAAAAAAAAACACCGTAGGAGTGACCTAATGGTAGAAAAGAAAAACCACCACAACCTTTTAGCGACTGAGGCCAATAGTTAATCCCAAAGCGAGTTCTTCTCAGAATTAATAATTTTTTGAAGAAACCAATTAGGTAGCTCGAATATAGTCATCAGTCCTTTCCGCAATTGAATATCAAAATCCGTACATTCATGTATTAAAATTTGAACATCAGATGTTCTATCTACCTTAACAATTTTAAAAAAAGAATTACGCGGAAATAAAACCTCTCTTTCAGCATTTCGAACTTCAGATCTTTTATACAACGATTCTACATCGACAGCAAAACTTTCTTTTGCAATTTTAATCTCGATTACTAATGAATAATTTTCTCTGCCAGCAAAATGTTTTGTTTTAGATGATGAAATGAAAGTGGGAAAACAAACTTTTTTATTTAATTTGTTTTCATAAAAACTAAATTCTTCATTTATATCAATTGGATTCGAATGACAATAAACGGAATCTCCATCTGTATTCCTTAACTTCTTAAGTGCTGAATCTAAACCTTGGATACACCTTCGATAGCAAAATAATTTTTTCTTATTTCGCAATTCTCTATTTAAAATACGTGATCCATATCCTAAGTAATAAGTTAAAGCTGCGGCCTCCTCGGTTGTAAGACCCAATTCTTTTGTAAGCATTTTGCTCAACGGCCCAGGGTCTGTATTTGCATTTACAATAAAATCATGAAAGGTTTTGCCATTATATCCCCAACTAATTTTATTACAATCAATCAATTTACTGAAAGGTATTTTATTATTTTAGTTTTTCAATCACTCAAGAACGGTTGGTAAGGACGTAGCCATCTGGCAGAAAGAATGGTATCCGAGCTCCTTATCACAATCCCTTAGCTTGGTTTTCGAACTTAGTTTTTTTAAGCTGTATGTCCTTCTTAATTCGATTCTGAATAAACGATGAATAGAGTTCCCGATAATTCTTGATACTCACTCTGATTTCCGAATTAGTCTTTTTAGGCATGGTATTTTTATCTATAACATAAAAATGCGATTCAATGAATTCCAGAATGGTCGAGTCACCACTCCATGAATAATAGTACTTACCTAACATATCCTCCATTCTGGGAAGGTAAGCTAATTCATCTGAAAATCCCCATTTCGAATTGTTCCAAGAGTAATTCTTTGCCGAAGGAATATCGCTGTGCAATTTGTAGAATTCTGTAATATCTGATGGCCCATAAATAAATCTAAAAATCTTTAACAAGACCTCTCCGGAACCACCATATGAAATTACATTGATTGAGATTAGTCGATCCCTATAAAAGTACAGTTGAATACTATTTGATTGCTGCCCTGCAAATATAAACGTGTCAGTTTCATTACGAACTTCCATAAAAGAATTCATCGTATCACGAGATATCAACCAATGATCTCCAAACTTGAATGAGTCAAGAGCAGTCATAAGTTTTACGTTTAAAAATCCGTGTCTGGTATCCAAATTGGCTATTGAAGACTTGTGGGCATATTCAATTGTATCGGACTTTACTGTGAAAAGCATCGGAGCTTTTGTTTTTTCATTTTTCACATCGTCATCGCTACAGCTAAGATTAGATGCACTTGGAATTGTTAGGGCTACTATTAAAACTGCCACCTGATTTCTTATTGAATTTGACATTGTAATCCAGTATCTATGCTTTAAACCTCACCCTGTCTACTTCTGAAGGTTGGGGACAGGACGGAAGTTCAAGAGCAAATTTAATTATATTGCAACAAGTTTCACAGTCAATCTCGCATTCACTCCCCTATCCACATCCTTAGGCAACATTCACTGGTTGAAACGTCACCACATTTAATGTCACAGAATATTGGTCATGGTCAATCGAATCAAACTGAGCAACACCACTCGAATCCACTTTCTTAAACCGTTCCGTTGACATTTGTCAATAAATTTTTCTACCTTTTATCATCATTCTACACCTTTTATTGGATGCATCTTTACATCACTTAGGCGAGGAAGTCGACAACCGAACCAAAGTCAAAGATCAAAAGTTATAAGAACCTCATGGAAATTGGAATTGACAGTTTTGCTGCGATGTTTAACGCTAACAGCACTAAAGCAATAAGCGATGAAGATGCATTGGCTCAATTGCTTGACAGAATAGTGCATGCAGATAAAATGGGTCTTGATGTATTTGGAATTGGAGAACATCACCGGGAGGGCTTTCTTGATTCTGCACCGTCAATTATTTTGGCTGCGGCCGCTGCACGCACAAAAAATATCCGGCTTACCAGTGCTGTTATGGTGCTTAGTGCAGCCGACCCTGTAAGAGTATTTCAAAGTTTCGCAACACTCGATCTGATTTCCCGTGGTCGCGCAGAAATGGTTGTTGGGCGTGGCTCATCTATAGAGGCTTTCCCGCTGTTTGGTTATAGTCTTGATGATTATGATGAACTGTTTGCCGAAAAGCTGGAGCTCTTACTTAAAATTCGTGAGAGCGAGTTTGTCACCTGGTCAGGTAAATTTCGTCCTGCCATTAATAACCTGCCGGTCTATCCACGACCATTACAGAAACCCCTACCAATCTGGCTCGGTGTAGGTGGCACGCCTGAATCTTTCATTCGGGCCGGGACTCTCGGACTTCCGTTGATGGTTGCTATCATTGGCGGCGATACTCATCGCTTTCGCCCGCTGGTAGATCTTTATAGGGAGGCCGGAAAAAGAGCAGGGTATCTTCCTGAACAATTGAAAGTAGGTATGCACTCGTTAGGCTATGTGGCAAACACTACCAAGCATGCGTTAGATGAATTTTATCTGGGCTACGCAGCCGCCATGACAAAGGTGGGCAGAGAACGCGGATGGCCACCGATGACAAGAGCAAGGTTCGAGGCGCAGATAGGACCGGAAGGCGCGTTGATTGTTGGCAGCCCTGAAGATGTAGCAGAAAAAATTCTCCGGCACTCCGAGGCGCTTGGTGGTATTTCAAGGCTTACGTTCCAGATGGATACTGCTGACGTACCTCATGAAAAATTGATGCAGGCTATTGAGCTGATTGGCACACTTGTAAAGCCATTGGTCATTGATAAACAATAATAGAAATTAAATACAAAATTTGCATTTCACAAAAAAACAAAACCATGTTAGCACAAGGAACTTTAGCACCGGATTTTGAACTCTATTGCACACCTGATCAGAAATTAAAATTGAGTGAATTACTCGGTAAAAAAATTATCCTCACATTTTATCCGGCGGACTGGAGTCCCGTATGCAGCGATGAATTATCTCTTTACAATGAAACGATGAAAATTTTTTCTAAGCATCATGCACAGTTAATAGGTATTTCGGTTGACAGCAAATGGTCTCATTTAGCATTTAGCGATAGTCGCAAGTTTCATTTCCCGTTGCTTGCAGATTTTGAGCCGAAAGGTGCAGTATCCAAATTGTATGAAGTGTACGATGATAAAGAGGGAGAAAGCCGGCGAGCATTGTATGTCATAGATGAAAAGGGGATCATTCGCTGGAATTATTTATCTCCTCTTGGTATTAACCCGGGGGCTGATGGAATACTTGATGTTCTCGAAGATTTAGATAAACCAAAATAATAAAATCATGAAACAATTAAAGCCTCCTGTAAGCATCAAAGATCACATCCAGGGAAAAGCTACAGCCCCGCTTGAATTGGTGGAATATGGGGATTATCAATGTCCTTATTGCGGTCAGGCTTACCCGATAATAAAAAACCTGCAGCGAAGTTTAGGTGCTGATCTGAAATTTGTATTTCGAAACTTCCCGCTAACTGAGGCGCATCCTGATGCTTTCAATGCTGCTATGGCCGCGGAAGCCGCTGCACTGCAACATAAATTCTGGGAGATGCATGATATTATTTATGAGAACCAGCATTCATTGGATTTTGAAAGTTTATTTCTTTATGCTAAAGCAATAGGACTGGATTTGGAACGCTTTAAAAATGACATTCAGAAAACTATAGTAACCGATAAAGTGGAGCAGGATTTTGAAAGTGGTATTAGAAGCGGAGTAAATGGGACACCCGGATTTTTTATTAACGGAACAAAGTATAACGGGAGTTGGGAAGAGCATGAATTCAATCAATATTTGAAAAGTCAATTATCCATTGGTGAAACTAATCGTTAGGAATATTTAGTAAATAATGAAGGTGGAATAATTAATAAAAAATATCTCGGCTGTTGGTACGCTGAGCACTTTACTCGGTTGCATACCAACAACGGTCATGAAAAAAGAAGTTCTATTTTTGGTGCCGTAACGATTATATGTGAATCAAGCATTCCGAAAAATCATCTCCTTCTTCCTGCTGGCAATTTTTCTTGTTGCCACCACACCGGATGATTTGATTCACCTGCTCGCCGGTCACCACGATACTGTTGATTCGAATTCTCTAATCGCAGCAGTTAGTGTAAGACATATTCACTGTGAAGCATTGCAACTTTCGCTTCCGTCATTCAGCAAAACGGAGAGCACAGATTTATCTGTAGCTGTTTCTTTTGTCGCTTCCTTTTACTCAACCATTCTTCAGCCCGCAACTCATGTTCACTATGTGGTTGCCAATGGTCGCGCGCCTCCTAGCGTTGCCTGAGTTTTTCTCCTTTTAATTTTTTGTATTGAAATTTTTTAACTCCGCCAAAGGGCGGGGTATTTCTCACTTTTAAATTCATACATCATGTTCATAAAGAAATTATTTGCCACAACGATTTTAATTTTAATCATCATCATAAATTCATACTCCCAAAATTCTCTCAGCGGAAAAGTGGCTGATGCAAAAGATGGAACGGCACTTATCGGTGCAACGATTGCCATTACTGAATTAAAGACCGGCGCGGTCTCAGATGCGAAAGGTAATTACACGATAAAGAATTTGCCCGCAGGAAGTTTCGTGGTGCAAGTGAATTACCTTGGTTATTCTACCCTTTCACAGAAAGTAAGTATTAAAGGAAATGTAGCTCAAAACTTTTCTCTTACTTCCTCGATTGTTGAAATGAATGAAGTAGTAGTTACCGGAGTTTCTACGGCAACTCAAATCAAGCACGAGGTAACACCAATGGCTCTTATTTCAGCAAAGCAGTTGCAGTTGAGTATAACGCCGAATGCAATTGAAGCAATCAGCAAAATTCCCGGCGTGAGTACGCTCTCAACGGGTCCTAATGTTTCCAAGCCGTACATTCGCGGGCTTGGGTACAATCGCGTGCTCACGTTGTTCGATGGTGTGCGACAGGAAGGTCAACAGTGGGGCGATGAACACGGAATTGAAGTAGATCAATTCCTGATTGATCACATTGAAGTTGTGAAAGGTCCTGCCAGTTTGATTTATGGTTCTGATGCCCTTGCAGGTGTTGTGAATTTACTTCCGGCCGCTCCGGTTCCTGACGGAACAATCAAAGGAAGTTTTTTATCGAACTACCAAACAAACAACAAACAGATTGCTGCTTCACTTGCTCTCGATGGAAATGCGAATGGATTTGTCTGGGGATTTCGCGGCTCGCATAAGCAAGCAAGCGATTACCAAAACAAATATGACGGAAGAGTTTACGCAACAAAGTATAATGAGACTGACTTCAACGCGTATGTTGGATTGCACCGCTCATGGGGTTACTCGCATCTCAACTTCAGCGTGTACAACGATCTGCAGGAAATTCCCGACGGCAGTCGTGACTCTGCCACCGGAAAATTCACCAAGCAGATTACAGAGCAAGATACAGCACGGCAAATTGTGAGCGACGCCGAATTGAATTCTTACGCCATCGCAACACTGCATCAGCACGTGCAGCATTACAGAATATTTTCAGCAAGCAATTTTGTTTTCGGTAAGAGCAAGCTTGCATTGAATCTCGGCGCCCAGCAAAGTATAAGAAGAGAATTCAGTCATCCTACCTATCCCGATTTGGCAGGACTCTATTTGATTTTGAATACATACACCTATGATGTGAAATATTATTTGCCTGAAATGAATGGATGGGAAACTACGCTTGGCGTGAACGGGATGTATCAGAATAACGATGCGACCAAAGGAACAGAGTTTATTATTCCATCTTACCATTCATTGGATGCAGGTCCGTTTGCTCTCGTAAAAAAATCATTCGCCAAAGTAGATTTTTCTGTGGGTGCACGGTACGACGTGAGAGCATTTCAAAATGATTCCATCTTCTCGAAAGCCAATCCCGCAACAGGTTTTGACATGGTGACTACTTACAATCCTGATGATCCCAATGTGGTGAAACAATTCGGTTACTACAAGCATACTTTTTCGGGAGCGAGCGGAAGCATTGGCGCTACGTACAACGTCAATGATAATTTTGGTATCAAGGCAAATGTTGCGCGCGGTTTCAGAGCGCCGAATATTTTTGAAATATCTGCTAAGGGCGTTCACCCGGGAACTGGTATTGAACAATTGGGCGATGCGAATTTCAAACCTGAGTTTAGTTTGCAGGAAGGCGCGGGAATTTTCTTCAGCAGCAGTCATGTTTCAGGAAGTTTCGATGTCTTCAACAACATCATCAGCAATTATATTTATGATGAGAAGCTGCTGAGTGTAAATGGAGGAGATTCTCTTTTTACAGAGAACGGAAATGAATTTCCTGTCTTCAAATTCCGGCAGACAAAAGCGCAACTCTACGGTGGTGAATTCTCGCTCGACATTCATCCGCATCCGCTCGATTGGTTGCATTTTGAAAACATGGTGTCCTACATAGCAGGCGTAAACCTCGGCGGCAACGGTGCAATAATCAGTGACAGCACGAAGTGGTTGCCGCTCATTCCTCCGTTTCGCTGGAACTCTGAACTTAGAGCAAACATCAAGAAGAAAATTGGTTTCATTTCACAAGCATTCGTAAAGGTTGGAGTGGATTATTATGCGGCGCAAAATAATTTCTACGCTGCGTACGGAACGGAAACAGCAACTCCCGGCTATACATTACTCAATGCGGGGATTGGCGGAGACATCGTAAATAAAAAAGGCAGCACGCTTTTCTCGCTTAATATTCTTGGAAGCAATCTCACTGATGTTGCTTACCAGTCAAATATGAGCCGCTTAAAATATTTTACGTCAACAACACCTTCCGGCTTTGAGATTCCCGGTCCCACAGGGCACTATGGAATTTACAACATGGGAAGAAATTTCAGTTTGACTTTGACTGTTCCTCTTGATTTTAAGAAATGAAATTGATCGCGTCCGGTGCATTTGGCGTAACATGCGGCGCGGTTAATAGTGAGGCGGGGTGCATAGTAAGTGGTGTTCAGCACATTTTATTGGCGCCCCGCTTTTGATTACGAAAAATTAATGCTTGCACTTCCGCCCTGTCCCTAACCTTCGGAAGGGAGACAGGATGGGGGCAGAAGGGTCGGCCAGTTTTGGGAAGTCTTTATCATGTAATTTTATTCGCTATTTCTTTATCAAATGAGCAGGGCAAACTACAATGCATCACGGGAGAACATTCCTTACCTGACTGACCTGGTTAGCTTTTATGAACACGTAAGAGTCAGACCGCCGCTGCACAAAGATTTTGATATACGCGAAATCAATCCGGAAGTATTGAAGGGTTATGATTATGTGGCAAAGCCATTCCGCCATTCATTTTATTGCATTGATTTACTTCTCGATGGTGATGTGACTCTCAATACCGGGTTCTGGAAAAGTAAACTTAGCAAGCCTGCTTTGTATTTTAAAACTCCCTGTCAGGTTTTATCGTGGATGAAACCTGAGCGATGGATGAAAGAGTACTTCATTGTTTTTACCGAGGACTTCATGTTGAGGTATAAAGCACTGGCAGATATTATTTTCGACCTGCCTTTCTTTCAAATGGACAAAGCAATTCCTTTTGAAATTGAACCTGAAGAAGTGGAATTACTTGCAGGCTTGTACAAAGAAATTCTAAGGGAATATCGCTCTGACAATGCAGATAAATTCGACCTCATCTCCTCTTACACTCATGCGTTGCTGATTCACGTAAGAAGATTGTACTACAAGTATGCAGAATCAGACAGCCAACTCTCTTTGCACATAAAGCAGTCGGAGCATTCACTGGTAGATCGGTTTCGTGCGCTGATAAGAAAACACATCATGAGTGTAGATGCTGACAATAAAACCCGCACTGTAAAATTTTTTGCATCGGAACTCTCCACTCATCCCAATCATTTAAATGCTGTTGTAAAACGTCAAACAAAGAAAACAGCGATTGCGCTTATTCATGAGCAACTGATCCATGAAGCTAAATCGCTACTTAGTCAAACACCAATGAGCATCAAGGAAGTTGCGTTCAACCTCGGCTTTAGCGAACCATCACACTTCAATCATTTTTTTAAGAAGCAAACTCATCTCACACCTGCATTATACAGAAAAGAAAAACAGCTTTCCTTTTCACACAATTCTTTTTGATCTTATAATTTCAATTTTTTGTAAAACCCTTTTTCTTAAAGTAGGGCTCACGCGATTCTTTCTGCATCTGTTCGTTGATGAGTTCCGCGAGCCATTGAAAATATTCTGCTAAAAAAGGGTCGGGGATTTTTTCACGTGCATCGAAAAACATCAGTTTAAACTTATCCCAACTTGTAGTAACAAAAGAACCCAGTGTCTTGTCGACCAAATCGAGATTGATATACTTTTCTGCGACAAGAATTCCAAGCGTTTCCATTTGCTGACTGAACTGTATGAATTTTATTTGATCCTCTTTAGGCAGAGTCTGTAATTCTTTCCAGCTCGTCAAAGTCTTGAGGTTATTGATAGTATAAATGAGTTCAGCAAATTCCCGAGTTTGAAAAGCTTCCAATGTTCCCAGCGTTAAGCGTTCTCTTCGGTCACGGGCAGCAACCCTGACCTGTGCAATTCCAAAAATCAGCGCCACTATAAAAGAAAGTGTAAGCGCAAGGTTTGCAATAGTGGTGATTATATCACTGTTCATGGTTTCGCAAATTTAGTTTCTGTTTTTCTATGCAATCCGAATTTTATTTGCTGCAAAGTCCAAATGGAGAGGTCTTTACTCTGTGACATTTGTCACAATTTTTTTGTGATGCTTATCAATGTTTTTGGCTTTCGAATTGCGGTAGTTTTCCAAAAAAATTTTAACGTCATGGATACAAGTGCTACCGCAACAGAAACAGTGAAAGCCTTACCTGAATATGCCCCCATTCCTAAATCGGCACTTGGACCGGCGTTGAATGAACAAGGCTATTACGTGGGACGCGTAGAGCGGAATTTATATTGGGTTACTGACGGAGTTTATCAGTCGGCATTCCTGACAACGAAAGACGGCGTCGTACTCCTTGACGCGCCACCCACCATCGGCCATAACATTCAGCGTGCCGTTGACAAGATCGCTTCAGACAACGGTGTGAGTAATAAGGTCACGCATCTTATCTACTCACATCATCATGCTGATCACGTTGGTGCGTCTTCGCTGTTCAACAAAAATGTAACCCGCATCGGGCACGAAGAGACACGGCATCTCCTGTTGCGTGACAACGATGCTGCCAGACCCGCGCCGGATGAGATCTTTCAGGACAAGCGCACATTGAACATTGGCGGCGAGCGCATCGAACTTGCATGGCATGGCACCAATCATTCGCCCGACAACATATACATACACCTGCCTGATCACGACACGCTCATGCTCGTTGACCTCGTCCTTCCGGGTTGGGCGCCGTTTGACATCTTCAACCTTAACGAAGACGTCCCCGGCTCTATCAAGGCTCCGGAGATCGCCTTGACTTATGATTGGAAGCACTTCATTGGCGGTCACATGGGAAGGCTGGGCGACCGTAACGACGTGGATACCTATCAGCAATACGTGGCAGACATCATTTCCAACATCAAAACGGCAATGAGTTCTGTCGATCCTGCTCCTTACTTTCAGAAGTACGGTGAGAACGCCTGGGGTGGAGTAAAGGCTTACCTGGATGAGGTGACTGACGTTGCCGCTGCACCGGTCATTAAGAAGTACACTGGAGTACTTGCCGCCGCTGATGTGTATACCAGGAGCACCACGTATTGGATCATGGAATCCTTGCGCCTCGATCTGGGTCTCGGCTCTTATGTTCATCCATAACTCGTGGGCTATTATGCTGAGTGAAGGCGGTTAAATTTCTCAGTCTCTCTATCCTTATCCGCCCTTCGGACATCTTCTCTTTCAGGAGAAGTAATGGAAAGAAAATCTTTCTGAAGATCTTTTGAGTGTATTGCTTGTTTACGTGTGATCATTGTTTGATGACAGGTGATTAATGCTTACACATTAGTGATTGTTTGTTCATGGAAGCCGATTGTTTTTTGCTGGTTTTGACAAAAAAGGGTCGGCGGGATACCGACTTCGAACAGATATTATTCGTCAGGGGCATAACAAAAAGCCAAAAAGATTTTGATCTTGAAGAAGGGTTGTAAGTTTGATGCGTGCTAAATGTGTTGACCATATGATTCAATCACCTCGAACCATTAGAAGTGAAAGCACTTTTAAGCTGGTTTTGCAAAAAAGTAATTGACGGTCTTCCCGCTGCAATCATTGTGGAGCTGCTATTCCGATTACTTTTCTGCCGCAGCTAAATCTTCACTCTGAAACTATTCTCATAACTATCGATTTTTTTTCGATGAGGGATTTTTTTGTCCTCAACTGCGCGGATCTGAAGTCAAGTTTTTTTTTGTTTGCTTTGCAGAGCGGTTCGGCGAGGATGCCGACCGCGGACAGAAAGATAAATGGGAATAATAATTTTAAAATATTCGAGCATGCGAAAAATCTTTCTTACACTCATCCTGCTAATTTGTTCAAGAATTATTCTCTGTGCACAATCTATTAATGACTTGGATAATAATGGTGGATTCAAGGATTTTAAGATTGGTGATCCTAAATCAAAATGGCAGCAATATCTCGGGAACCCTTGTTCGAAAATTGGAAATACCTATTGGTATATTGGGGATTGTTGTAGGACCGCGTTTGGTTTGCCAGTCACAAATATTAGATTAACATTTGGGTTTGATGACAATAAATTGCAGGCTATAGTTGTATATTTTGGTGATACTATGGAGATGGACAAGGTACTGGAGTTATTGAATCATATCAAGGCTGCATTCGGAAAACCTAACGCAGGAGGAGGAGATGAAAAGACAGGTAATATGGAAATGCAATGGATTGGGAGCAAAATAGTTCTGACTTTAATAGATACTTATCACACGGGGAATCCAGGGGGATATGAAACGTTGATATGTTTTATGGACGAGAAAATGACGATTGATCCTGTTCACGATTATTGATTAGTTTTTATGAAAATTTTATCACAGCATGACCAATTATTCCCACGCCAGGTGTTATGCAAATATTTTCAATGATTGTTCAAAGAAAATATCCAGAGAGCATTATTTTTCCCAATCAATATTAAAAGAAATAGCAAATGTTTTTATCCTTGAAGGTGTTCTTGATGAACCCAAATCTGTTCCTATAAGTGGCTTAGTTGTGAAATGTTTATGCGAAAGGCACAATAACATGTTATCAGATTTTGACTCAGAAGCGCTTCTTCTTTTCCGAACAATAAAGAGATATGACTTTGAAACACATCCCAGAAACGTATCTACTTCAAAGAGCGAAACGGTAGAGATAGATGGACGTAAATTCGAAAATTGGATTCTTAAAACCACCTATAATTTTAATGAAGGGAATTTATTTACGAAGAATAAATCTAAGACAAAATATTTGATAAACCCTTACTATTTAGATGTACTTTTTAAAGATAAACCGTTTAATGCAGGATGCGGAATGTCTATAGTTATGGGCGAGTTTTTAAATGTAGGAGACAAAATACATTTGGATCAAAATAAATTGATCTTAACTACACGGTTTGAAAGTAAGGGTGAACTCTGTGGCATTGGAGTTCTATTTCACGGGATCCTTTTTACTCTGACATTAAATCCTTCAGTAGAGTATGAAGTATCTCTATGGAATAAAATGCGAGGCACTTTTCATTGTCCAGGATTTATACTGCGAGATGAAAACGGAGTAATTAACAAGGAAGTAAAATTTATCTATTAATATATGGCGCACATTCTAACGGCGCGTTTTTTCATTATTCCTTCGAAGTTTTTTTCTCGACGTCAAATGAACGCGTCAGCCGGGTTAGCGATTGCAGTGGAGCCCACAGCGACGCGAGAGCAATTTTTTTTGTGCGCAGATGCGAGGACTTGGAACGGAGCGCGACCCTTTGCTGCGGAGATTGATCGAAGTGATAATGCCCGTGTCGCCCTTCGACTCCGCTCAGGGTGACACTCTCCGATATTCGATGAGCAGCAATGGGGAACCCCCTTCGACAAGCTCAGGACAAACTCCAAATAAAAATTTTTTAGCTTTAACAAGTTTATGATTGACATTGTAATTGAAGCACGCAATGCTGCCATTAGCCCGGCAGTAAAAGTGAAGCGCATTCTTCCGTTTCGCCTGCGGCGGATGGTAGGCCCTTTTATTTTTATGGATCATGCAGGACCTATTGCCGATATACCTTCGAATCCTTCCACACTCGATGTATTACCACATCCGCATATCGGACTTTCAACGGTAACCTATTTATTCGGAGGAACAGTAACGCACCGTGATAGTTTGGGTGTGGAGCAGGTGATTCGTCCGGGTGAAGTAAACTGGATGACTGCAGGCAAAGGCATTTCACATTCTGAAAGATTTGAAGATCCTGCTGCTTTGGCGGGCGGTCTTGAAATGATACAAACGTGGGTAGCACTTCCCGAAAAAGATGAAGAAGCAGCTCCGGCATTTAATAATTACAAACCGGAACAGCTTCCAATATTTACAGAGAAAGGTGTGTGGATGCGACTGATCGCCGGCGATGCATACGGACTGCGCAATGATGTGAAAACAAAGTCGCCGTTGTTTTACATTCATGTGATGTTACAACAAGACGCAACGTTCGGGCTTCCGAAAGAACATTCGGAGCGCGGCTTTTATATTGTAAAAGGAAGTGTTGAAGTATCGGGTAATAGTTATCACGCAGGACAGATGCTTGTTTTTACAACAAGTGCAGACCCGCTTATACTCGCTAAAGAGAGCACTACACTCATGCTGTTGGGAGGTGAACCTTTGGGCGAACGTTTCATCTGGTGGAATTTTGTTTCGAGTCGCAAAGAACGTATTGAACAAGCAAAAGAAGATTGGAAACAAGGAAGAATCATCTTACCGCCAAACGACAACAAAGAATTTGTTCCGCTGCCTGATGAAAAATCAAGGCCAGCCGGAAGTCCGCCAAAACCGGAACCGCTTTCGTAAAGTATAGGAAGCTGTTTAGATATCATACAAATAGATGCGCATCGAGCAACCTGCTTTGAGCGATCACTCCGGAAGACATGCAATCGCCACCACCCCATTTGCAAGCCCGGGCTTTGGCCATGGGATGTCTAGAGCCTTCCAGTTCCGCCCCGCATCATCTGATTTGAAGAGGCCGCGGTTGTTAGCGGCATAGACAACGCCTGGTTCGCCTGAATAAGTGGCCAATCGGCTCACCGTCGTGCCTTGGGCCACCGGCATTCCGCTCATTGCCTGCTCCCATGGGTTGAGCTTGGTCCTCCGGTAGATATACGCTTCGGCCGATTGCGGCGAATACGCAGATCCGGGGCCGTTCGTTGCGGAAACGATCACGGAATCAGGATCCGCGGGATCCACGGCGATGCCTACAAGGTAGAGATGCTTCAATCCATCTTCGGGCGAGCTCCACGAGTCTCCGGCATCAGCGCTTTCAAAGTATCCGTCGCCGGCGGCAGAGTAGATCCGTCCGGGCGCCAGCGGGTGCGTTGCCGCTGTGTGCGTGTCGTACGGACCGCCGCGAACGCGATCACGCCAGGTCTGCCCTCCGTCGAACGTGCGCACGAGCGCGCCAGCCTCGATTGCGACGAACAAGCGATCAGCGACGCTCACATCGGATTCGATCCACCGAACATGATGCGTATGGGGTCGTGGCGGAAAACTCCAGGTGTCAGACGAAGGGAGCACGCGCAATCCAGCCAGGTCTACCCAGCTGTCGCCACTAGTGTCTGAGCGAAACACCGAACTTGGTTCGGTACCGACATAAAGGATACCGAACCCTGCCCGCTCCGCATGACTCACGGCGACAGCCGTGATAGTGTCGTGCTCAATGCCCGGATCAACCGGTTCCCAAGTCCGGCCGCCATAGTGGCTTCGGAAGAGACCGGCACCAGCAGTTCCGCAGTACACGCGCGCCGGGTTACGTGGGTCAACCGCGACACACTCGGGCGATTGTCCGACCAGGTGTTCGGTGACGGTCCAGGTGGAGGCGCGCCGGGCGATCAATAGGGCCGTTCGTGTTACCACTATTATGTTGACCATGATTCGATCTCATTTTGTTTGTGGTTCAGTGTTTTATTTTTGATTTTTAAAATTAGCCAATTCGATATTGCCTGTATTCGCACACCTCGCCTTCCTGCAAAAAGTATTGATGTTTTCTGAATTTTTTCGGGACAAATACACTCTCAATTGAATGAACCTCATCTTCAGTCAGGGGTATAGTATTGTAGTTGCTGAAATATTTTATCAGGGATTCATGCATTGATGAAAGTACTTCAACAAATATAGATTTTCTGTGAGCCTGTCCAAGGCTCACAGACTCGCTTCAAGGATTGATTGCTCTTCGGCAATTGCGATAGCTCCTTCCCTGTCGATTCAATTGAAAAAAATTTGAGCATCAAATTTCGTTTTTGCAGAATGCAGTTTGAGCTTCCACACGAGGCGAATGCTACTGAGCAGGTCAATGATTATTAATCCACCTCCAGATAAACAAACAAATCAAAGAATTAAGACCTTCGTCAAAACTTTCCACAAAAAGCATTAAACATGGATGAAAATTTCTTCTATGATTTTTGGATCGGGCGAAATTCAGATCTCACAAAATACTGGTCAGCGTACAAACAAGGCGATGGCTACAAAAAAAAGTTTTCAATGATGAGATGTCATGTCATTGAGATAACATTCGAGAAGACATCGAAAAATTTACCTCTCTTCAATCTGGAGCCCATATACAAAACATTAAAGGCATACTATCACGACCTCAAGCGCGATCTTCTTTCCGCGGATGAGTATGGGTCAGCAGGGCCACTTTTTATTTATGAAATAAATAGAGGCTCCGGAATTTGGACATTCTTAGGAGAACTATGGTACTTACTAATCCTTGGAACAACTTTGAATGAAGAAAAGATTAAGGGACAAAGGCTTGATAACATGGAAAAAAAATTAAAAATTTTAAAAGATTACTTTGGAGACAATGTCAGGCCTGAATTATTCCAGGAGTTCATGCAGGCAGATACGCCGGCAGAGATGCAACAAGCGATGAAGGATTTATTCGAAGAAAAAATTACTTCTATTAAAATTTCTAAATCGCCAGTTATTACAAGTGTGGAAGACGCAAGGAAAGAGATGATAAATTTAAAAGAGGTTTTTAAGCAACTAACATGAAATGGCTACAATAGGAAATAGCATTGTAGTCACCCCGGTAATTTTCATTCTACTTGAAGAATAAGAAATGATAAAGGAACTCATTGCCGACTTAGCGTATGATAAAATTCAACTGTCGCAAGCCTTGACACGTTCCAAAATCTTATCAGTCAAAGTCAATAATGAACGCTTTAAGGTATGGTTGAAAAAGGAGCTTGAAGGATATTCTGGCGGTGACAAAGCCTTGCCACCCTATCGAAAAGTGTTCACCGGAATGAAAATGACTATTGAATTCCCATTTGGACTTAAGCGTGTTTTACCAGTTTTGTTTGAAGAAGGGAACGAAGAAATAATGCAGCTTATAAATAACCATTGTGTTCTTGAACCGATTTCAATTATTGAAAATAATATTCAAAATTTACAAGGGCAAACACATGGAATTATTTATTTACCGGCAGAGCAAGTTTTTGTCATTGCGAAAGCGTTTCCTGCCATAGAGAATATTGGTGGCGCACTAAGAAATATGTTCAGAGAAATTGGAAAATCACAACTTCAAACTATTTTAGAGCTAACAAAACAAAAATTACTTGATACACTAATTGAACTTGATCAAGAATTTCCGGATTTGATAAACTATTTTCCTATGACTGAAGAAAACAAAGACAAAGTGCAGAATATCATAACTAATAATATTTATGGAGACAACAATCCTTTAAATATTGCTGCCGGTGAAAAGGTAGAGCAGAAAAACATAAATGTTAGTGTGGAGGCTCTCGAACAGGAGCTCGAAAAAGTTGGAGTGAGCCAGAGCCAAATCGCAGAATTGAAAGAAATCATTCTATCCAGCAGAAATGATAAGCCGAGTCTACAATCACGTGTAGGCAAATGGTTAGCTACAGTAGCTGCGAGTTTTACCGCCAAGGGTTTGTCTGATCAAATTCCTGCGATAACAGAATTTGTTCACAGGCATTTAAATATTTGAAAACTATTTTAGCTCTCTCGTGACATCGCGCGAGACAAAAGGTACATGTATCAACACCCCCTTTCATTTTCGCACCACTCTCTTTGATTTTTACAATTGATCGGTTTCAGTGTTGTAGAATTTTGATGGATGAATTCCATCAACATGACAACTGATCATCCTCTATCTGAAAATTCAGTTGTTGTAACACATCGTCAGATTGAGTTGCAAAGCACTTACGATTCATTCACAACCAAACTTGAGTCAACAATTAAGTTCCTCGATGCCGAATATGCAAAGGATGTGCTTACTGATCCGGGTAAAGTGCAATCGTATCTCAAATCTCTCGAAGGAAGTACAGGGCTCATCCTGTTCAACATTCAAAATCATGGAGCGCTTCTGAATATTTCCGGCAAGCCACACAAAGCAAAACAATACGTGATCGGAAATCCGCTCATCGCAATTCAAATGACTGTTCATGATATCAGAGCATCGCTTTACGCTCCTCTGAGAATGATTGTTTACGAAGATGAAAACAAAAAAGCTTTTGTCGAATACGATCTTCCATCCAGCTTGTTCGGGCAATTCAGAAATAATGAAATACTGCAAGTAGCTATCAGACTCGATGAAAAATTATTTCACGTCGTTTCGATGTGTGACAAAATCATAAACCAAAAATTAATAGCATGACATTAGACGAAATAAAAAAATCTTCTTTGGGAAATTGGAAAAGCATTACTCCTGAAGTGCGGCCGAGTAACACAAAAAATGCAGACGGCTCACTGAAGCCTTTTTATCTGACAAGAGAATTTACACTTCTTGAAGATGGCAGCTTTAAGCTTGTAATAACCAATCTTGCCGACCCGTATGGAAAAGTGCCTCTTGCAAAAATGTCTATCAAAGGACATATCGAATGGCTTGGTGAACATCCTATTGCTCCCGGTGCACAAAAAGTAAATTTCACTGCTGACGAAGAATATTCTGTAACACCATTGGCGCAAGGATTTGCTGACGTCCTGAATAAATTCACAAAAGGTTTTAACGAATGGAAGATTGGAGAATCACAAAGCATTTTGAAAAAAGCATTCGCGCCATTCGGCTTGGCAGAAGGGCAAGTCTTTAAAGAATTCGATTTGATTTTTCTCTATGACGGAATGATGTTTTGGGGCGCAAGAAATGTGGACGGACGTGGTTTTGACAAAGAAGAAAATCGTCCCACCAATTTACAAATCCCAATGATAAAGCGGTAGAACTCGTATTAAAAATGTTAATTTTCAAATAGTCGTTTTTTATGCCCACTCTTAAATCAATATATCGCTGCCCATGGTCTCTTTCGTCTGAACTGATGATGAAATATCATGACGAAGAATGGGGAGTACCGATACACGATGATAGAAAGCTTTTCGAGTTTATGGTGCTTGATACTTTTCAAGCGGGATTAAGCTGGAGCACGATACTAAATAAAAGAGAAAATTTTAAAAAGGCCTTTGACAACTTTCAGCCTGAGAAAATAGCGCGCTACACTGACAAGAAAATTCAAAAGCTGCTTAATGATGAAGGCATTATTCGAAATAAATTGAAAATTCACGGTACCCTGAACAATGCAAAGAATTTTATTAAGATTCAAAACGAGTATGGTTCATTTGATAAATTCATTTGGCAATTTACCGGCCACAAAACAATTAAAAACCGTTGGAAAGATGTCAAACAAATTCCACCAAGAACTGCTCATTCAGATGCTATGAGTGAAGCCCTTTACGAAAAAGGATTCAAGTTTGTCGGCTCAACGATATGCTATGCTTTTATGCAAGCGGTAGGCATTGTGAATGATCATTTAGTTAAATGCCATCGGTATAAATCGAATTTGTGACCAGCACCAAAATTATTATTTGAATTCAACCGATTGAGAAAATACGCTTGTTATGAATGCAGAAAATTTAAATTACGCAGACGCGCCAACTCAATACATCGAAGTTGAAGGAATTCGTTATGCGTATCGCTCATTAGGAAAGCAATCAGGAATACCGCTTGTTTGCTTACAGCACTTCACAGGAACATTAGATAACTGGGATCCAATCATCATCAATGGTCTTGCAAAAGAACGGCCGGTTGTAACGATTGACAATACAGGAATTGGTAACTCCGGTGGAACAACTCCCGATAATGTGCAGGACATGGCACACGATGCAATTAAAATCATCACTGCAGCAAAGATTAACAAGTGCGACCTGTTGGGTTTTTCAATTGGTGGTTTCATTGCGCAGACATTGGCAGTTATGCAACCGGACTTGTTTCGTAAAATCATTTTGGTAGGAACTGCACCACAAGGCGCTGTCGCGATGCACTCATTTCCACAGTTCGTTGAAAAGGCATTTGGTTATGATCCAAAGGAAAGATTCCTCTACATCTTCGCAACCAAATCTGAAAAAAGCAGAGCGAAAGTGTCAGCAGCTTTAGGCCGATTGATGGAGAGAAAAAATGATCGCGACAAGGACACAGGAATGCCTGCCATTCAAGCACAGATCAAAGCACTCACCCGTTGGGGAACTGATCCGGTAACTTTAAATCTCGGTGATGCGCGCCAACCTGTTTTAATTGTTCAAGGCAGTAATGATGAAATGATGGACAGCCGTACAACATCACAACAACTATTCGAGCAAATTCCGAATGCGGTTCTCATTATTTATCCAGATACTGGTCATGGGATGTTTTTTGAATACCCTGAAATGTTTGTGAACGAGGCTAATTTTTTTCTGAATCATTTTGAATAAGAAAATCAATATGAAAAAATCAGGATTAAAAATGAGTGAAGATAATTTACCAAACATCGGTGAAGTAGCAACTACTGAGATAGACGGTTTGACAATCAGATATGCACGATCAGGTGTTTCGAAAGGCATCCCCATCCTTCTTACAGCGCCTTGGCCAGAAAGTATTTATTCGTTTCATCGTCTGGCGCCACAGCTTGCCCTCGAACATCCTGTTATATTAGTTGACCTGCCAGGTTTTGGACTCTCGCAAAGTCGTACGGATGTAATGGCACCGGAGGCGATGGGAGATTTTTTGATCAAGCTTTTCCAACATTTCGGTATTAACCGAACGCACGTCGTCGCACCTGATGTTGGTACACCTGCACTTCTATTTGCAGATTCAAAACAACCAGAACTTTTTGAGAGCCTGGTTATTGGTAGTGCAGCAATGCAACCAGATCTTGCCGCCGGCGTGTTAAAGGATCTCATTTATTCGCCAACAGGTTTTTTAGCTGAGGCCGGTTCTGATGGTGTGAAGCCTTACCTGGAACATGCGGCGCAATTGACACCCGCTGCTATCATCGAAGATTTTCGAGCCGCCTCAGCAGGCCGGCGACTCGATGAAGCAACACAGTTTGTGCGCGGATATATTCAGGACTGCCCTAAACTGGAGCCGCTGTTGTACAACATTAAAACGCCTGCATTGATCATCACAGGAAAGAATGATGCGATCGTGCCGCCTGTAAACGGACAGTTCCTTGCTGATCGGCTTCCGAACAACCGCTACCTGCTGCTTGACGCTGAGCATCGCGTATGGGAAGAGGCGGCCAGTGAATATGTTGAAACACTCACCTCCTGGTTTGGTGGAGAGTATCACGCGCTTGAAAAGAAATCACAAATAAAACTTGCTTAATTCTTTCACACAAAAATCAAAAACTATGGTTAAGAATGTCGTTCTCGTTCATGGCGCCTGGGCAGATGGCTCGGGCTGGGAAAGTGTTTACCGAATCCTGAAAGAAAAAGGATTTAATGTAACAGTAGTAAGCAATCCCAACACAAGTCTTGCAGATGATGTAGCAATCACCAAAGCGGTATTGTCCCGACAAGATGGTCAGACAATTTTAGTTGGGCACTCGTATGGTGGCGCTATCATTTCCGAAGCAGGCGACGGTTCGAATGTCAGTGGACTTGTTTATGTTGCTGCATTTGTTCCGGATGCCGGTGAATCACTATTCAAAATGCAACAAGGTGCACCGCCTGATCCAAACTCTCCGGTTCTTCCTCCTGAGAATGGTTTCATCTGGCTCGACAAAACAAAATTTCACTCTGCATTTTGTGCCGATGTTCCACAAGCCAAAGCAATGTTCATGGCAGACTCACAAGTTCCCGTTGGTCTCGCTGCTTTCACAACTGAGTTAACAGTTGCTGCGTGGAAGACAAAGAAAAGTTGGTATGTCGTAGCAACTGAAGATCGCATGATACCGCCGGATGTTGAGCGAGGAATGGCTCAGAGAGCAAGATCGGAAGTCACAGAAATCAAAGCAAGTCACGCAGTGTATATCACGCACGCAAGTGAAGTTGCTGCTGTTATTGAAAAAGCTGCAAGCGGCGCTGAGAGAGCTCCACAGTAAAGAAAAAGCAGCAAAGGGAGTAACGACATTCTGACGTGGTTGTTCAGTTCATTTTAGTCTACTCACACTTTTTCAATTTTGTAGCTTGCAGCTACAATAGAGACTTTGACTAATAGCCAAATCAAAACATATAATACAGAATCGTTCCGGCAAAAGTATATGAAGCCTGGGTGGAAGGTGGACCAACTGCTGAAATCGGACTTCGGAAAATTCTTTATTGTGAAAGTGGAAGATATGATTCGACAAATCGAGTGAGAATATCTCAGATTCCAATTCGTCCGCTTCAAGAATCACATAGCCCGCTCAACCTACTTCATCGTTGCAGATCGTCTGTTGCGGGAAATACTTTTACCAAATCAATTTCAAAAACTAAAAACTTAAACAATGAGAAAAAGTAAAACTATTCTCGCAAGTACAATGATCGTAGCGCTTGCTCTTCAGGGTCCTGCCAGCAGTTCGCAAAGCGGATCTTCTAACAAGGGAGCATCCTCCGATGTCATTCAACCTTTCCAGGTGCACATTCCACAAGCTGACCTCAATGAATTACGTCGTCGCATTAAAGAGACTCGGTGGCCGGATAAGGAAACCGTCACAGATCAATCACAGGGTGTGCAACTTGCCACGTTGCAAGCACTCGTACACTATTGGGGAACTGATTATGATTGGCGAAAAGCAGAAACAAAATTGAATGCGTTTCCTCAGTTTATGACGACCATTCAGGGCGTTGATATTCATTTCATTCACGTTCGCTCAAAAGAACCGAATGCCATGCCGTTGATTATTACTCATGGTTGGCCCGGTTCCATATTCGAACTATTAAAGGTCGTAGGACCTCTCACTGACCCTGTTGCATACGGGGGAAAAGCTGAAGATGCTTTTGATGTCGTTATACCTTCTTTGCCGGGGTATGGTTTCTCCGGTAAACCGGAGAACTCTGGTTGGGGCCCCGACCAAATCGCACGAGCTTGGGATGTGCTTATGAAGCGCTTAGGCTACACTCACTACGTCGCTCAAGGCGGTGATTGGGGTGCGGTCGTTTCCGAAGCGATGGGTCGACAAGCGCCAGCAGGACTGCTTGGCATTCACATCAACTTGCCGGCCGCAGTACCGCCTGACGTAGAAGCAGCGCTCGCTGGTATTGGTCCCATGCCAGCGGGAATGTCAGAGCAGGAACGAGGTGTGTTCGACGCCCTAAGCGCATACCGCAAGAGCGGAAACTCTGCCTACTTCGTGATGATGACTTCGCGGCCACAGGCTGTCGGGTATGGCATCACGGATTCCCCTGCGGGCCTTGCAGCCTGGATCCTCCTGCATCCTGGTTTCGCGCAGTGGAAGACTGGTGATGATCCGAAAAAGTCCCCGACGAAAGACGACGTGCTTGATGACATTACATTGTACTGGCTGACGAACACTGCGGCCTCGTCAGGACGGCTGTATTGGGAGAATCATGGAACAAGTCCTACAAGTGCGACTGGGGAGAAGACCGCACAGATTTCAATCCCCGTAGCAATTACGGTTTTTCCGGAAGACGTTTATCGCGCTCCCGAGACATGGACACGGCGCGCTTATACCAACCTAATTTATTTCCATGAAGTTGATAAAGGAGGACACTTCGCTGCATGGGAACAGCCTCAATTATTCTCGGAAGAACTGCGTGCGGCTTTCAGATCATTGCGTCAGCTCTAACGATGTGTAGTATTAACTATGTTTCAAAATGAATCTAAACTACCTAAACAATGAGCAAACAAGTAAGCTCCATGAACTTCGAAACCGTCGATGTTAAGGGCGTTAAGATCTTCTACCGCGAGGCCGGAGATCGTTTGAAACAGACCATCGTCTTGCTCCATGGTTTTCCCTCGTCGTCACACGAGTTTCACGACCTCATTCCGCTTCTCGCCAATCGATTTCATGTCATAGCGCCCGACTACCCTGGCATGGGTTACAGCGATGTGCCTGGCGTGACTGACCTCCGACCAACCTTCGACGATGTGTCTTCGGTTATTAGTGCGTTCATCACCAAGTGCACGCAGGGGCCGGTCATCTTATACTTGTTTGACATTGGCGGTGCGATCGGACTGCGAATCGCAACAGCAAACCCTGAACGGATCGCTGGCCTGATTTTTCAGAACGTAACAATTTCACGAGATGGCTTTAACCCCGAGCGCCTCAAAGCCTACGAGCGGGTTGGTGGCCATGAAACGTCAGAGAAGTTAGCCGAGGTCGAACAATGGGCAACCGAAGTCCGAGACAAGTTTCTTCACCAATCAGGAGCGCGCCAGCCCGATACCCTGAATCCGGACAATTGGGCGATCGACGCTCACGCGTTCTCAAACCCAGCGAGTCAGGCCTTCATGTCAAGGTTGTTTATGGATTTCGCTTCGAACTTCCAGCACTATCCGGAATGGAATGCCTTTCTGAAGAACCGACAGCCGAAGGCGCTTATCATCTGGGGACGAAACGACCCTCTTTTCACACCGGCAGCCCCGGAAGCATTGAAGCAAGTTCTACCGATGGCCAAGTTGTACTATTTCGACGCCGGCCACTACCCTCTCGATGAGTATTCCGACGAGATCGCCGAGGCGATCATCGAGATGTTCACGTAATAGATTCGACGCGTGATGCTGCCTTCGTGTCGGTATCTAAAAGCTAAAACAAAAAAATTCTGTTGATTGAGAAAGGATTGAACTGATTGAAAAATTTATAAACCATTCAATAAAACAAAAGTAAGATCATGAACCAGCAAGCAAGCTTTATGAATTTCAAAACCCTTGACGTTGAGGGCGTCAAGATCTTTTACCGCGAGGCCGGGGACCCGCTGAAACCGACCATCGTCCTGCTTCACGGTTTTCCCTCGTCGTCGTACCAGTTCCACGACCTGATTCCCCTTCTGGCAAACCAGTTTCATGTCGTTGCGCCTGACTATCCCGGCATGGGGTTCAGTGATGCGCCTGATCCTAATGTTTTGCAACCGACCTTCGACGGCGTGGGATTGGTGATGGATGCATTCCTGACGCAGTTGGCACCCGGGCCAATCATCTTGTACATGCACGACATTGGCGCTCCAATTGGAATGCGCATCGCTTTGGCTCATCCGGAGAGAATCACTGGTCTTGTTTTCCAAAATGAGGTGCTCTCCAGGAAGGGATGGGATCTCACGAAGTTGAAAGTCTACGAGCTGCTCGACGGCCCTGAAACTCCAGAGAAACTTGCCCAAGTCGAACAATTCGCCACCGTGGCACGCGATAAGTTACTACACCATACTGGAGCCCATCGCCCTGATGCCTTGAACCCGGACAAATGGGCGATCGATGCCTATACATTTTCAAACGATTCTAATAGAGTGTTCATGTCACGGTTGTTCCTGAATTACTCAACGAACTTCGAGTCCTATGCAAAATGGAACGCCTATCTAAAGGACAAGCAGCCGAAGACGCTCATCGTCTGGGGGAATAATGACCCACTCTTCGTCCCGACGGGCCCTGAATTAATAAAGCAGGTCTTGCCGTCAGCAGAAGTCCGCTATTTCGATGGCGGCCACTTCGCACTTGATGAGTTCACGGACGAGATCGGAGATGCGATCATCGAAACATTTTCCTATAGGGACGCCAATAAAACCAAGCAGTAAAAATATCTCTATTGCAAAAGTTAAAGACGAACAAAAATTTATTGAGCAGCTATTTTCAGAACACATTAAGCGAGTTGAAATCTTTAAACTAAAAGTAAAATCTAAGCATCATGAATTCTCAAATTTTAAATTATGCGGATACACCAACCCAATTTATCGAAGTTGGAGGTATCGCATATGCGTACCGATCATTGGGTATGCAATCAGACGTTCCCATAGTTTGTCTGCAGCACTTTACAGGAACGTTGGATAATTGGGATCCCATAATTATTAATGGCCTCGCCAAAGAAAGGCGGGTAGTGGTCATTGATAATACCGGTGTCGGCAATTCCGGTGGAGCAACGCCGGATAATGTTCAGGACATGACACAGGATGCAATCAAGATCATTGCGGCATTAGGGATCAACAGGTGTGACTTGCTTGGTTTTTCATTGGGCGGTTTTATTGCACAGATCATTGCAGTAGTGAGGCCGGATTTAGTGCGTAAAATCATTTTGGTAGGAACTGCTCCACAAGGTACCAAGGTGTTGCACTCATTTCCTCAGCTGATTGAAAAAGCATTTCAGTTGACTCCTATGGAAAGGTTCTTGTTTCTTTTTGCAACGACATCGGAAAAGAGCAGGGCAAAGTTGAGTGCCGTACTTCACCGCTTAATGGAAAGGAAAGAAGACCGTGACAAGGAAGCTACACTGCCAACCATTCAAGCGCAGATCAATGCACTTACCCGCTGGGGCACAGATCAGCTAACGATTGATATTAGCAAGATTGTCCAACCTGTTTTGATCATCCAGGGAAGTAATGACAAGATGATGGATAGCGCTTCCTCTCTTGAACTCTTCAGGCAAATTCCGAATGCAGTTCTAACCTACTATCCTGATTCTGCTCACGGTTCTTTTTTTCAGTACCCGGAATTATTTGTTGATCAGGCAAATTTTTTTCTGAACAGTTTTGAATAGTTGTTTTCGTAACAGATAAATTCTTGACAAAAACCAATCGAGCTTATGAAACAAAGAATAGCATTTGCAGCCATCATGGGCTTCATCACCACCGGGATCATCTCCGCTTCATTGGTGGCATTCAACTATGGACTTCATCCCGGTTTTTTTACTATTTGGTTTCTCTCCTGGTTGGTTTCTTTTCCATTGGCTCTAATGGCCGCTCTCTTTGTAGGTCCCCGCGTGCAAGTGCTGGTGAACTATTTATTTAAAGAATCTGTAGGTCGCTAAGAGAAAAAGTAAGATTGAATAAACAGCGGTCACAATTCCATGAGCATGAAGAAAGATATTGAAAATGCAGAGGTGATCAACAACGAAAAAAATCATCGGTTTGAAATCAAACTAAACGATAAGTTCGCCTTCGTTCCTTATAACTTCAAAGACGACATGATTGGGTTGTTTCATACTGAAGTTCCTGAAGAGTACAGTGGTAAAGCCATTGGTTCTTCAATAATCGCTTAGTGGTTATTCTTAAGTTTTAAATGAGTTTTAAAAAATGAAACTTAAAAAAGACTGATTACCGCATGTTACTCCAGCAGGTAGGCTGTGCGCTGGAAAAAATAAAATGTGCTTGCAAATGCGTTGGCATTATATGCAGAGTCGTTTGTTTCATTAGTCAGTTTTAAAAAATCCAAAGTTATTATCAATAAGCATTGCTCTGTCTAAAAAGCTATTGAATTCCTCACAAGATGTTTCAGGTAAAAGAGAACAAGAGTAACACGCTGCGAAATTCATTCCTCCGATTCCTTGTCCTTCTGAATGATAGCATACGGGGTCAGATGCACAATCGTTACTCCTAAACAATGCAGATTCTAAAATCTTTTTGAATGATACCGGGTCTGATTGTGTAATAATTCCTCCGTAACTTCCCTCTGAACCGGCAACAGTATAAAGTAAAACTCCTTGCATATTCTCACTGTCCACAAACAACCTTTCGTTTAATGAAGTGGCAGCATAACCACAAAGAAATTCAAGCTCCTTAATTAGCAAGTGGGAGAGAGTATGCAACAAAATAAATTTTGCTAAATGTTTTTGGTCAATGAACTTATCCTTTTGCAAAATTTCCGATTGGGAAATTCTTTTCCTTATTGTTTCAATTCTTTCTCTGAATTTTCCAGATTCAGAAAAATATTTGAAAAACCATTCGTCTGTTTTATTTTTATCAAGGTTAATGAAAATTCCCTCTCCGAAACTTTCTGTTGCCAAAAGATAATTCGTGTTTATCGCTTGCGATGAAGTATACTTTATTTTGATTAGCGCATGAGTGTCACCTTGACTAATAAATAAATCTTTGTCAAAAGGCTCTTGCCTTGTGAACGCTGTTTGAACTGTCGTAAGTTTCAGTCGCTTTACTTTTATCAGAGTTGAAATTCCGAAATCTGAAAGTGTTAATGTGTCTTGATTTTCATAAGTCAAGTTGTTTTTCTCTTCTTTGTCGGTGTAGTTTGGATGCTCGAAAATAAATTTGAACTCTTTTAAACGATAATGAATTTCTGCTTCAAAGGGGGCTTGGTCTTTTTCGTCTATGAAATCATCAATCGTTTGCTTGTCGTAATTTTTAAAGCTATTGTAAATAACTTCTCTACTCACATCATTTGAAAGGAGATTGCGAATTACCGATTTATCTTCTTGCTTTATTTCTTGAACTTTCTTCGGTAAATAAATACTGTTGATGCAAAGAGGATAATAGACGCTGTTGCTTGTTCTGATAACTGGTTTGAATTGTTTGTTTTTATCATTTCCGATTCGTAAACCAAATAATCCTGAAAGATTTACTTCCCTCCCGTTTGCATCGCATCCTTTGTTCTCACATTTTACACGAATACCTGCTAAGTCAGCAAATGTTTCTGAACGCAAGTATCTTAAATCAGGCTTGTCGCAACAAAGTTTCGTGAAGTCTAAACGAATATTTCCTTCTTCTGCGGTTTCATCATTTATATTTTTCTCTGCAAGATTCCATCTTTCCCAAGGTAAGTCCCTAATCTCTCCATTTGGTGCAGTCATAATGAAACGAACTTGTTCCAACTCGTGATACTTTTTAATTTTTCTCTTATTCTTCTTTTCTTCCTCTTTTGCTTTGTCAAAACATTGGTAGCATTTAGGTTTAATAAATTTTACTGCGGCATCTGGTTCGTTGTGCTTTTCTAAAGTTTGATGCCAACGCTTCCACCATTCTTTTACAGTTTTAAATCTTTCGCAATTTGAGCAATACATCCATTCAGGAAAATATTTTGCACTTGCTATCTCTTTAGGTTTTAATGGAACGGAATCACTCGTGACAAATGGGTTTGCAATATTGATAGGAACACGAACAAACTTTTGAAGGTTTTTAAAATGTACTTGAAGCCGCTTTAACAAACGGTTATCTTCAATCACAAATTCTTCATGGTCAAAAATTCTTGAATTGTCCGTGAAGTATTTCCACTTGTCAAAATTTTCTACAAGCAAAGCGCCTTTTTCAGTTTCCAAAATTGAACCTACCCCGCCGTAAGCACTTAGCATTTTTCTTGTTTGTGATTGAATATATTTAGGCATACGATTTTAGTTTTAACCTGAAAACGAAAATGATTCTTTGATTTGAATAAAAGTATCTGAATCAACCTCTCTCATAGATTGCATAACAATCCAATCGTCTGTGTCAGAAACACCAACTTGAGTTGTTCTTTTCATTAGTTCATCATATTTTTTCAGGCCAATATTGGGATGAACTCTTTCTTCCCAATCATTTGCTAAGTAATCAATCTGTCTCTCAAAAAAGTCAAACTCTGGCGGCACCTTTCCCGTTTCTTTGTCTTTATATCGTTCTCTAAAGAATGATTTCAATTCATCAATATTTTCCTTTTGGAAATATTGTGCATCATTATTCTGATTCAGTCCGGGAATTTTGTGTCTTACAAAAGTTATCATCAGAGTAGTAAGCATTTTATCAATCGTGTTTTCTGTAAATGGAGTTACACTCAACGGTTCAATGCTCTTGTAAAATGCCTGATGAAAAGGAATGAAATGTTCAAAGTAAGATTTGTCTCTTGCTCTATTCGGATCTAAAAATGTGACTACCAACCCTTCAACTTGCCTTCCAACACGGCTTGATGCCTGAATATACTCAGCGATATTTTTTGGCATTCCATTTACCAGCATCAGATTTAACCTACTAACATCAATTCCAACAGAAAACATATTTGTTGCAAGAACCAAATCAATCATACTTGGGTGCACTGCATTGTATTTCCTACTATTTTTACTTTCCTTTTCTACTAACTCAAATTTATTTTCAAGTTGTTTTAACACCGATTTTATTTTACTGCTCTCAACTCGTGCCGTGAGTTCTTCTGTTCTATCTTCTAAGCCGAAATGATTATAGGTCCACTGATTATTTCTGCCAAACAACCTTGCTTGCAATGTGGCTGTATTAACAAAGATTTCATCACCAACTTTATTTCTGATTTTCCCAACATCTTTCAATGAGTTGTAATAGGAAACCAAGGTCCAGTAATCATCATTGATTGGTTCTTTGTTTTCAATTCTTGCTTCAAGCAAATGAGCAATGAGCTGGAGTTGTGTATCAATAGCGGTTTTGCCCACAGGCATAAAGCCGATATACTTTCTTTTGCTTTCTTCTTTTGATTCTTTTGCAAAAAAGCTATCGTTGTAAGTAAGTCCTGATGGTGGAAAAATATTTACTATTCTGTCTCCATAAAGTTTTGCAATTTGCTGTGATGTATTTCTTGTCGTTGCTGTTGATGCAATAATTTTCGGAGTAAGATTTTTATTTTCCTTCGTGCAAAGTATTTCAACTACACCTTCAAAGATTCCAACGATTGAACCTAACGGTCCGCTCAACAAGTGTAACTCATCTTGAATTATTAGATCGGGTGGTAGTTTATCATCATTCAAGCTATTGAAAAACGTGTGTGCTTCACCTTTCCATGCCAATTGTGCAAACTTGTCAACTGTTGCAAACAATAGAGTAGGTGGATTTTCAAATAGCATTTCATCAACTACTTGAACTGGAATTTCCTTGTGATAAGCGCATTTAGTATTAAGGCATTTGATTTTAAATTTTTTATTGTCTGCTTCAAAACCATAGTCATATTCTGAAATAAGTTTTGTTCCACACCACGGACAAGCTGAAATTTGAAAAGTATTTTTCAGTTCAGGTCTGCCATTTTTCTTTCTACACTCTCTTTCAATTTCTTCTACAACTTTGAATGCTCCGTTTTCTCCGTCAACTTTTCCTGGGGTTAATTGATTTCCTACCCACAAGCCAATTGAAATTGTTTTTGATTTCAATTCGTCTTTGAAATTTCTTCTCAAAAATTCCAATGAAGCAATAAGTTTTGAAGCTCTTTCAAATTGCTGTGCTGTAAGCAAACGCAATGTGTAACGCATTATCACCGATACACCTCCCGATGCTTCTTCGTCATTCATCCTTCTCCTCCACACAATTGTAAAAGCTGTCACTGCCAAATATGCTTCTGTTTTCCCTCCGCCTGTCGGGAACCAAATCAAGTCTACAATCTTTTTTCTTTCATCTGATTCTGGTTCTGTAATTCCTTTGATGCTCAACAAAAGAAAAGCTAACTGAAACGGTCTGTATTTAGGAGTAAAGTTCAGTCGTGAATAATCATATTCCCTGAAAAAATTCAAATCGTTGTAAGGAATATTTTTGTTGATTGTTGAGACTTCTTTTTCTTCCTTCGTGAAATCTTTATCGTTTGAGATAATGATTTGAATTAGCATTGCAGTGTTTGCAAACTGAAATGCTCTAAACACATCATCATTTTTTAAGCAATCAATATTTGATTGTAATCGGATGTAATTGTAATCAAGCCGTGAAATAATTCTTTCACCAATTTCTTTTTCCTTTCCTGTGTTGAAGTTGTTTTTCTTTTTCTGTTGGTCAATCCATTTACCGTAAATATCAATGAAACTGAAAAGTCGCTTAATGATTTCGTCTTTGTCAAGATCAGTGAACAGAGAAAGATTTTTGATATCAAGCGATTCATTCAATAATTTGAAATCATTGGGATTTTCAAAATCGCTTTCCTTGAAATCATTCTTCGTGTCTTTCACATTAAACTCTGGAAGAAAAGTTGTTTGCAATAAATTTTCTTTTCTGTTCCAACTTACCGAACAATTATGTCCGATGCCAAAACTCTTTACATCTCTGTAGAGAAAATTTAGTTCTTCTGCTTCGGGGTCAAACGGGTTCAACTCCTGATTTGATTTGTAAGGAAGAATTTTGTCCGACTTTACTTTTATCTCCGCTTGGAATAAACATTTTGAATTTAGTTCAGGTGTCTTTGGTGTAAAGCGTTTTGAGGATTGTTCTTTGGAAATATTTACCAGTTGAATTTTTATATACTTGTTCCCTTTTACATAATAGGTTCTAATGTTGTAGCCAAACTTTACCTCTTTGTGTGTCTTGTTTGCAATCGGAATTTCAACTGGTTTTTCCGTGTCTATGATTTTAAGAATTGTAGAATGAGAAAAGATTCTTCTTTTCCAAATACGGGGAGCTATCAGTTTATCAAAATAATAAATCCAGTTTTTAATTGGTCGTTCTTTGAATGAATCCGATTTCTTGTAACCATCGTAGTCCAAATATTCTCCGCTTCTTGGGTTCTTGCCACCTTTATCGCCATTCAACTCTTCTGAGAGAAAAAGAAATCCGTCTTCATACTTTAGTTTGTTTTTAAAAGGAAAGGAGTTTTCCGGGTCAGCATAAAGCTGAAATCCATTTTCAGGTATTTTAATTTTAATTTCTTCCTGTGCAGGCAAATAGTAAAAGCCACCTGAAAATTCAACTTCAATGCTCTCTGCAGATTTTTCAATACAGAAGGTTAATCCCAAATTATTTGGATGAAAGTGATTTTGATTGACTTTGCTTTCATCCTCACTTGTGGCGTCTTCCTTTTTTGCTTTTGGAATTACATCATTTTCATTTTGAGAAATTATATCTTCGGATGAAAGTGAATTAGGTTCTTCTGTTTCGGCTTTAAGTTTTGCTTCATCTTCTTCATCTTCGCTTGCAGAAAATTTCCTTTCTGGGAATATTACAGCTGAAAAATATCGCTGCAATGGATAGTCAGAAATAATTTCTTCTTCATCGGGTAATCCAAAACTATCGGAACCAGCTCCGATTAATCCTTTTTGAATTCGGTGTTGAAATATGTCTCGTTGCATTTTAGTCAATAAGTTCTTCATCCACTTTTTTTATGTCTTTGATTGTTCTTAATGGAGCACCTGTTGAAATAATTTCTTGGATATGATTATCCGAAAGCCAAGTCAACATTTTACCCTTATCCTTTGTCAAAATGTAAGTGTTTATTTCTTCGCTGAATTCAAAACCTGCTTTGATTATTCTTCCGGCATATTCAGTCTTTAAAGCTAAAAGATTTTGAATGTTCTGATTTAGTTCTGAGTGGTTTACAGTTTTCACGATTGCCAACAAGTCTCTTTTTCTCATCGGGAATTTTGTTTTGCTGTTTTGCCTTAGCCAACCCTCTAAGCGATATTGTTCAACTGTCAAACCATTTGCTTTCAGTTCTTCATAAAAATTTTCAAAATGATAACCGAAACCTTTAGTTGCGAAATAATCTCTCAAAGCATTTTTCCAAAGCGACGAGTAATAATCAACTCTAGAAAAGAGTTCTTTCTCATCTGTCATTTTAATGATGTCATGTAAAGTTTCTTTGTCGGGGTTCTGATAAATTCTAACTCTTTCACCCCGCTTCAACTCGTGCACCTCTTTATATTGCTCTTCACCTCCATCAACATAAACACTTTTTGATTCTCTCTCGATGGTTCTTGTTTCGTCTTCAAAAACAATTTCAAATTTCTGCTCATCTGCTCTTGTAAATTTTTGGTTGTCGAACTCAATCAAATATTTTATCCATTCGTCAATGTTTTCGTTATTGATATTTGGAGATTCAGGGTAACGCAAATCACAAAGCTTTTCTCGATGACTTGAACGTAATTCAATTTCATCTTTTTTCTGAAAACTTTGCAGATAGAATTGCAATGCTTTTGCTTCTTCCTCGTAGCAAACAATTTTTGTTTGCTGATTGGTTGCCAGGATCTTTTGTAAAAGGACATCAGGATAAACTCCATTGCTATAAAGCGAAAGAAACAAATGAATATTCTCGTCAGGTTCTTTCTTAAAAAAATCTGATACTGATATGACTTGAGTCTCCCTTAATCCAATGTATTCAGAATCAAATGATGGCTTCGCTATATCAATTAACTCTGAAATGTTTTCAAGATTATTTACTCTCCTCTCTTGATGTTGGCTGTTTAAACAATTAGCAAGTTCTTTCTCCCAAAAAGTTTTGATTGACTTTGGAACTACAACAAAATCAATATTTGTAGCCGTCTTAAACCAAGTATCTTTTTTGTTTGAGTTTTTAATCAGATTGATTATGTTTTCATAAATGCTTTTCAGTTGCTCAAAATCCTGCTTGTAATCTTTATCAATGCCGTAATACTCATCTTGAAAAACTTCTTCTCCATCACTCACGAAGTTTTCAAATATTTCATTTGCTCTTTCTCTTATTCGCCTTTCGTTGTGCAAAGCGGTAATCGGATAAACTTTACGAATGAAACTCAAAAGTTTTTTCAGGTTAATCAAGTTGTCGTAACGATGCTCTGTTTCTATAATGAAATTTGAGAAGTTTAAAATTTCTGCACTCAATTCGGGATGCAGAATAGTTTCTGATTTGAGATTTTGATAGTCGCTTTCATCAAAGAATTTTAGTTCGGGCAAAGTCCAATTCCATTTTAGCATTTCGAAGTTGTCGCCTGTTTCTACATCTTGCGTCCCAATAAAAATGCAGTGATTCAATTTTTCGAGCCGGTAGTTTTTTGAGATCGCAGATATGGAATGGAGATATTTATTATCACCAATAAAAAGTATTGTATCAATAGGAATTTCTTTATCAATGAAATGTTCCTTTACCGTTTTGAAATCATTCACAACAATCAGCAATGGGTCAAAAGGAGTATCCGGATAAATCTCTCCGCTCTTATTCACGTACTGAAATGGAATGCAATCAGGGATTTGATTTAGCATTTCATTCTTTGAAGCTACGATTATAGTTTTTGCTATGTTTTTAAGAGGTAATTGAATTTCTCTTGAGCGAAAGTGAGAAAGAATTGGTTGATAGCGTTTGAATAGTTCAAACATTTTTCTTTCAAAATTTTTAATTTTTGTTGAACTATATTTTGTTTCCTCCAACTTTTCTGAAAACTTTGATGATAGTTGAACATAGTCCGCTTTATTTTCAAGTTCAACTCTTTTGGATTTCCCTAATGGGAGAATGTGAATTTTATCTTCTGTAACTGCTTTAATTGTTGAAACCCTGCCATCTTTTTTGCAAAGAACAATCTCATCCACTCTTAAAGAAATGTCTACACTTGTATTTACATTCATGCAATGAAGCGTTGCAATCAAAGTAGTTGGAATGAAGAACTCATTTAAGCGGTCTTTGTCAGGGGTTGTAATAAGTAGGTTAGTCCTATCTGTGCTTAAAACCTTGTTAACTAAGAATGAGTTTACAAAGTCAAAATTGGTAAACTTGTAGTCGGAAAAATTGAAGGTCTCATTGAGAACTTGCTTGCTGTTCCCAATTAGTTCGTGAAAAAAGTCGTGTCTCAAAAATTCCATATGCAAAACTATTCATAAAGAGATTAGTTGCTACTAAGTTCGGGTTCTTTTGCAAAGGATAACCAACAAGGCTTATCCGAAATTTTACTGTGGGTGATTTCATGTCTGTCGGTTAATAGATGCGCTGTCGCCAAGGAGTTCTCATAACCGGTAACTTTTACAATCTATACCGAGTATTACGCCCACCTCAAAATTTGAAATTCAAATACGTCCGCTTCAAGAATCACTTAGCCCACTCAACCTATTTCATGGTTGGAGATCGCTTAGTGCCAGAAATACTTTTACAAAATCAATTTCACAAACTAAAAACTTAAACAATGAAAAAGAACAAGAGTAACCTTAGCAGTACACTTATTACCGGGGCCCTTGTACTCCTCGCCGTCCCGGGTCGCAGCCAAGCCGTTCCGGCGGTCGAAAGCGAGGCAATCCGCCCCTTCCAGTTTCATGCTTCACAAGCGGACCTCGATGAATTACATCGCCGCATTTTAGCAACAAAGTGGCCTGAAAAAGAAACGGTTTCAGATGCATCGCAAGGAGTACAGCTCGCGACGATGCAGGCACTGGCGCACTATTGGGCTACAGAGTATGATTGGCGTAAAGCGGAGGCGAAATTAAACTCGTACCCGCAGTTCATCACGAACATTGACGGCCTTGACATTCATTTCATTCATGTTCGTTCGAAGGAAAAGAATGCGATGCCGATCATCATTACTCACGGGTGGCCCGGTTCGATCATCGAGCAGTTAAAGATCATCGGTCCTCTCACTGACCCAGTTGCATACGGAGGAAAAGCTGAAGACGCTTTTGATGTAGTGATACCTTCTTTGCCAGGCTACGGGTTTTCGGGTAAACCGACAAGTACGGGCTGGGGTCCCGAGCGCATCGCACGTGCATGGGTAGTGCTGATGAAGCGCCTTGGATACAAGAAGTTTGTTGCGCAAGGCGGCGATTGGGGTGCGGTTGTTACGGATATGATGGGTGTAGAGGCACCACCGGAATTGATAGGCATTCACACAAACATGCCCGGCATCTTTCCAGCCGACATTGATGCGGCGGCCTTTTCCGGCGCACCGGCGCCATCGGGTCTCTCAGCCGATGAGAAACTCGCTTACAATCGTCTGCAGTTCGTTTATCAAAAGGGAATCGCCTACGGGTTCCAGATGGGTCTGCGACCGCAAACATTATACGGAATCGAGGACTCACCCATCGGACTGGCGGCTTATTTCCTTGATCACGATGCGCGCAGCTACGAGCTGATCTCACGCGTCTTTCAAGGACAAGCCGAAGGTCTCACACGCGATGACATCCTTGACAACATCACGATCACCTGGTTGACGAACACTGCGCTTTCTGGTGCCCGTCTCTATTGGGAGTATTTTGGAAAAGGGTATTTCAATGTCAAAGGCGTCTCGATCCCGGTTGCTGTGAGCGTCTTTCCTGACGAGCTTTATCCAGCTCCGCGGAGTTGGGCAGAGAAGGCATATCCCAACATGATCTATTACAAAAAACATGACAAAGGCGGGCACTTCGCTGCCTGGGAACAACCTGAACTCCTCGTTGAAGATATCCGCGAAGGTTTTAGTTCCCTCCGGAAATCAACTGGAGAATAGTTTAAGGAATACAATGGGCGGCATGTCTAAAGCATGCCGTCTTTTTATTTCAAGTAAAGACAACGATCAAAAAATGTCAAACCAGAACACATACAATCGTCGTCGCTTTTTGGGCGACACGCTGAAGACACTCGGTGCTTTTGAGCTCAGTGCATTTGGAATTGTCAATTTGAATTTCGTGAATGAAAAATTTTTCAACGTCATGGCGAATGAAAAAAATGTCAACGTGCCTTTTGGCACAATAAAACAGATTGATGCGGGTGTTTTGAATATCGGTTACATTGATGCTGGTCCCGCAAACGGTTCCCCGGTCATTCTTCTGCATGGCTGGCCTTACGACATTTACAGTTTTGCAGAAGTAACGCCCATACTTGCGGCGAAAAGATACAGAGTGATCGTGCCTTACCTGCGCGGGTACGGATCAACACGATTTCTTTCTGATGAAACATTTCGGAATGGTCAGCAGTCAGCGATAGCCATTGATATCATTAACCTAATGGATGCACTCAGTATTGATAAAGCAATCATCGCAGGTTTCGACTGGGGAGCGCGCACAGCTAACATCATTGCTGCGCTGTGGCCTGAGCGCTGTAAAGCGATGGTTTCAGTGAGTGGTTACCTGATCGGCAACCAGGAAGCAAACAAAATGCCTTTGCCACCTGCTGCTGAACTCCAATGGTGGTATCAATATTATTTTGCTACAGAGCGCGGCCAAGAAGGTTATGAAAAATACCGGCATGACTTTGCAAAACTGATCTGGAAGATTGCTTCACCGAAGTGGGACTTTGATGATGAAACCTTCGATCGTAGCGCTGCTTCATTCGCAAATCCAGACCATGTTGACATAGTGATTCAGAGCTATCGCTGGCGACTCGGACTTGCTGAAGGCGAAGCGAAGTACGACGAATTGGAAAAACGACTTGCTGAAGGACCTGTGATCACAGTGGCAACTATCACACTTGAAGGCGATGCGAATGGTGCACCGCATCCGGACGCCAGCTCCTATGCTAAGAAATTTTCGGGGAAATATTCGCACCAAATCATCAAGGGTGGCGTCGGACACAATCTCCCCCAGGAAGCTCCAAAAGCATTTGCAGATGCGATCATTGAAGCAGATGATTTTTCTAAATGACTCTCGATTATTCAGGATGGTGAGGTGAAGTATGATTGAAAAACTGCCTCTGGATAAACTTCTTTAAAAGCTATTTAATCATCTTAGCGACAGAAATGAAATACTGCAAGAACTGTGGAAGCGAATTGCACGATGTCTATTGCGCTCATTGCGGCCGTAAGGCCAAACAGATTGAGCGCATCACACTCATCTACCTTATTCGCGAAGTCATTACTTCATTAACGCACGCCGAGCGTGGCTTCCTGTATACTTCCTGGCAGATGATTATTGCACCGGGTAAAACAGCGAAGGAATATATTGATGGTGAGCGTGACATTCATCAATCACCGATTTCGTATTTCATTATTTGGACAACGGTCTACATTTTATTTCTCTACTTGATTGAAAAAACTTTCGGTGAAAATGCTGCGATTGATTACATGCAGTATTATGGTCCTGATACCACGACGCGTTTTGCCATCAGCCATTTGAGTATCCTGTTGGTTGTGCTAATGCCTTTTGACACACTGTATCTCTGGCTACTCGTAACACGCAAACAGTATTACTATTTCGAAACCATGATTGCAATCATTTATTCATTCGGTACGGTTATACTTCTCCAGAGTTTGTTTGCTGCAGGGTCAGTAGTCGTTTATCTGCTCGGCCATGTGTCCGCTGACTTGCGGATTTCAGATGTACTGAAGATTGCCTACATCGCCTGGTTCACATTCGATTTCGTTAAACTCTGTCCTCGCAATTACAAATTCATCCGGGCTATTGCTTTTATTATACTTGCCTTCGGTAGTCTTACACTCTGGAGAATTTACCTCTTACCTCCAATTATTCAAATGTTCTTTTTGAAAGATTGAGTCGTAATCTGAATGAGACAGAGTCTGGTTGTAGAGAACATGTACATATGTGAAAATGAAACCTAACTTTGGAAAAATTTCCACTGTGAAAAAACACGGTAAGTTGATTGTAAAAAATTTCGGCCCCATCAAGTATGCTGAGATCGATCTTAAGCAGGTTATGATTTTAATTGGACCTCAGGGAGCGGGTAAGAGCACCTTGCTGAAGGTGATTGCTGCGATCCAGAGGTATTTGAGGGATGCGGATAAACTTGATTTTTTGGGATTCGAAACATTATGTACACAGTACTATGAGGTGCCACGCTTTTCACTCGTAGGAGCAGAGATTGTGTATAGTAATTATGGTTGTCATTTTGAATGGAAGGATGGTAAAGTGACTTCTTTAAAAAGAGAAATCATAAAGGCAAATCTGCCCAATGATGTTTTTATTCCTGCCGAGAGAAATTTCTTTTCAATAGTTGACAGAAGGATTTTTGAGATAACTCATTATAAAGTGCGATTACCAAATTTGCTTGAAGTTTTTGGTATCTGGTGGAGGAATGCTAAGGAGAAAGTATACTCCTTAGAAATTGAGTTCTTCGATTCGATTAAATATTCAGGAGTAAGTGGAGACTTCATTCTCTACGGTCCAAAAGACCATTCAGTGTTGCTTCAAGAGAGTGCCAGCGGATTTCAATCTGCCATACCTATGGCCATTGTCATTGAATTTATTGCAACATACCCCGCGTCTCTTTTTGAACAGTTTGATGCAACCGGTGGTGAGGGCGAAACTGCATTATCGGATATAACTGCTTACTCTGTCTTTATAGAAGAGCCTGAACTGAATATCTTTCCAACGGCGCAGAAGAGATTAGTCGAGTTTCTAGCCCGTAAGCTCATTCAAAATCATGAGAAGAATAATTCCCTATTCATTTCAACTCACAGCCCCTATATACTCACGGCAATAGACAATTTATTACAAGCAAGCAATGCTTCTAAAACTCACCCTGAGGCTGAAGGGCAAATCGAAAAGGTCATTGCACGTGAATGCTGGATAGATTTCGATGAAGTAACTGCTTATTATGTCGAGGCGGGAAAGACAGTTCCTATTCTCGATAAGAAAAATCGCTCAATCGCAGCCAACAAAATAGACAAGGTTTCAGAGGAGATTAGTATCGAGTTTGACAAACTTCTTGATCTCACTTATCAAAAGGCGTAGATAATGTGCTGTGGCGATTTAATCAAGATTTTTCAAAAACCTGGTTGCTTTGAAGCAGTATCTTCATGCAATGAAAATGGGAAAGCTTTCAATTTTAAAAGAAGAAAAGGTAGCACTGCGGCCTTCTGTAGAGTAAAAGTGGATGGCTGTTTAATAACGGCTGGAGTTGCAAAGTGTGATTATGTTTTTGTTCGGTGTGTAAATGATAATTCTCCTCAAGATTTTCATTTTGTTGAATTAAAGGGAAGCGATGTCTCATGGGCATGCGAACAAATAATAACAACTGTTGATCACTTCAAGAAGATTGCTTCTCTGAACATTGGTCAAATTCGATGTCATCTTATTAGTAACTCAGTTCCAAGGGCAGCGAATCAGGAATTGAGACAATGGAAACAAAAATTCAAAAAGGAACTTGACATTGATTTGGAAACAAAATGGACAGTAGATGTTTGAGATGATTAGCTCTTGTCTTCTTCCAAATCTTCATGGTTATCTCCGCCGAGACTGTAGTAATTATTTTCTTCGTCTTCTTCGCCAACTGCTTCATCGGCATCATCCAACTCAGCTCCCGGTATGTCAAGATCCTCTCCGGGAGCGTCATCCTTATTGATTAGTTTTCTTTTCTCTGGTTCATCATCCTCTTTGTATGGAACTTCTTTTTCGCGGCTATAAATATCGTCTTCCTTTTTGTAGTCAGGCAGCGGCCATTTCTTATCCTCCATGGATTTAAATGGGTCCTTTTTATTTTTCTTGCTCATAGGTTGCAGAATTTTTTTTCTGGATTTTAAAATTATCTTTTTCTTCGGAGATAACAGATCATTCTTTAAATCATCAACGTTCTTTCATTTCAACTTCAAGCTGAACAGCATCCAACAACGATTCATAGGTCTCATCATAAGTTAGAAGGTGAGAACCATTGATAAAGAATGTTGGTGTTCTGTTGACTCCACTACGAATACCACTTTCAAAATCCGCCATTATTTTATTCCGTACATCTTCACTTTTAGAATCTTGTTCAAGTTGTAAGAGATCCAACTCGATATCTTCTGCAAGTGCTAATAAATAATCAGGAGTAATCTTATTCTGATTCTCGAAAATCAGATCATGCATTTCCCAGAACTTACCCTGCTTACCTGATGCTTCTGCAGTAGTTGCTGAAATGCGAGCATAACGATGAATTTTACTTAGCGGAAAATTTCGAAACACAAAAAGTAGTTCGTTACCTCTTTCTTTAAGAAGACGTTTAACTAATGGATGTGCACGCCTGCAGTAGGGACATTGAAAGTCTCCATATTCAACTATTGTTATAGCGGCATCAATACTTCCCTGGTAATGATCCGCTGCGTTAACCGGAAGTTTTAAAGTTGACATGATTTAATTTTTTACATGAGATAATTCTTCTAAAGCATCAAGGATGCCATCAGCTCCCGGGTTGATACTACCCGGAGAGAGATAACTCCATTGGATAATTCCTTCTTCGTCAATAACAAAAAGAGCTCTCTTACATTCACCCACCTCTTCATTATATGCGCCATACAATCTGGAGATCGATCCCTTAGGTTCAAAGTCGGACAACAATGGAAAATTAAGATTCCTGTTTTCGGCAAAAGCCATGTGGCACCATTTACTATCTACAGATATGCCGACAAGTTGTGCTTTGAATTTTTTGAAGAGCGATAATGTCTCGTTGTAGAGAGCCATCTGATCGCCACACACGGGACTCCAGTCTGCAGGAAAAAAGGCAAGGATAACTCGCTTGCCCTTGAGCTCGGAGAGACTGAGTCTTTGATCCGGCGTTGCGAAGAGCACAAAATCGGGAGCTGTATTTCCTTTCGACAGAATCATGTTTCATTGTTTTATTAATTGAAAGAAATCCGGTGCTCGCCATTCAAATTGATTACAGTGTTTGAATGTGATTCCCGGATTTTATTTTTTTAGTCCTACGACGATCTTACCTGCTTTGAGCCGATGCAGTAGATGTATCGGCAGATTCCGCTTCTCGCAGAATCGCCGCTGCTAATACACCTGGCAAGTGAAGAAATACAGTGTGGCTGCTCGGTAATGTATAAGTTCTCATTACGTTGCTATTTTTCACCATGGCCTGCTGCAGCGGGTAGGATACAGCTTTGTCATTCTCCGTGTAGATGTAACACTTATTCACTTTTCCAAAATTCGCGTCTGTCAGTTTTACAGGGGTGGCGAAAGGTATCAAGGGATCGGGTTTATAGCCAGCTAATACTTTGTCTTTGTCCGCTTGTGAGCCATCAGCAACAAAAGAAGGTACGATACCTTCCTTCGCAATTCCGGCTGAGCCCGTTTTTTCATCAGGCCTTATATACTGACCAAGTAAACTCTCCTTGTTTTCCGGTTGGTTTGCGAGCGTGAGTAACGTTTCCCCGTTACGCGGAAGAAAACCTGCAACGTACACCAGGTTTTTAATCTGTGCAGGAATTTGCTCTGCCGTTTCACTGATCACAATGCCGCCCATACTATGTCCGACCAGCGTAACATTAGTTCTTGATCCGATAGCTTTCTTTACTACATCGACATAACTCTGCAATTGAATCTTGTCGTAAGGAGTGTTGTCCTTCCCATGACCAGGAAGAGTTACAATGATTACCTCATGACCAGAAGCTTTCAGCAACGGTGCTACTTTGTCCCATGAGGAGGCATCCAGCCACGCTCCATGGACTAATACGATTGTGTTCATTTTGTTATTGGTTTTAGTTTGAGAAAATGTTGTGTAAGTGACCACTACACAGATGGTGATAATTGAAAGAATCTTTTTCATGATTTTAGTTTTTTTTTAGTTAATGCAACAAAAGTATTTCAGTGGGATACCCAGGTCAAGTGGCAAATGGTTCATGCGGACGAAGTCAATCTTGAACTGGTTATTTAAGAGGTTGAAAAAATCCATGTGCTATCGGTTATCAAGCCAGTGGAGGAACTCACTTACTTTCTCTTTGGAAACGATGAGTCTGTCTTTCGCCGAGATGACAGAGTTTACAAGCAGCTTTCTGGCGAAGTAATGTTCCACTTCTTTTACTGCATTGAAATTGATAAGGTACTGCCGGTTCAATCTGAAAAATTGTTTCTCTGATATCAGATGTTGAATTTGATCGAGTGAGTAGTTCACCGAATATTCCTGCTTGTCAAAACACATGATTACTGATGATTCATATTTGATGTAGAAGAAGGCAATGTTGTCTGTAAGCACATTGACGTACTTGTTGTTTTTAAAAACCAGGAAACTCTTCTTTCCGGTTGGAGCTGTAAGTTTCGATAGCAGTTCATCCAAGGTTGGAATGCGAATGAGCTGAAAGAATTTTTCCAGCTCTTCCGGCTTTCTGAATGCAGTAGCAATCTCGTTGACTCTTAGAGATTCCAGAGCTGTAATGTTATTTGTAGTAGACTGCGTTTCCATTGTGTAAGTTTTTAGAGATGATTGAATATTTATTTTATTTCCTGCAGCCAGCAAAGAATGAACTCAGCTTCTTCCTGCAGTTCAGGTTGATCAAAAACTAAGTGATTGTGATTTTTAAATTCCCTGTAGTCAGTAACTGAATTGTCTGACTCGTATTTTTTATAGTTGTTATAGTTCAGTGCAGCAGGAATAATTCTATCACGGCTGCCTGAAGTAAACAACAACGGAGCATGTGGTTTTTGGAAATTTATTTTCGCAATGCACTTAAATGCATCCCTGATGATTCCTTTTGATTCAGGAACTGCGTATTTGTAATACAATTCTTTCTGCTGCTCCTCACTCATTCCATTGGCAAATGATTGTTCCCACTTTTTGAAAGGCACCATGTAGGTCTTGTGTGAAGGAACGAAAAGAGATACCGCTTCCCACATCGTCTTTACAAATGAAAATCTGAATGTATTTACGCCTGCCGGTGGAAACGAATGAATAGCGACTCCCGCTGCACCAAGTCGACGTTGTAACAGCAGTTGAACTACCAACCCACCCAATGAATGGCCGATCATGATCGGTTGTTCGGGTAACGCATTTACAATAGCCGCAAAATAATCAGTGAGAGTATCCAGCCGATTCAGCGCGATTGCATCATCGGAAGGTCTGTTGCGTAATTCCTCCGGAGAAGCTTCCTTATGCGGCCATGCAGGTGCTATACATACGTAGCCTTTACTTTCGAAAAAGAATTTCCATTCGTTCCAGCAATCATTACTGATAAATGTACCGGTGATGAAAAGAATCGATTTTGGTAAAGTGTTCGGCATGTGACTTTTTTGACCTGATAGAAGTCAAACTCAATGCCTCGCACCAAATCATTGTTATTCACTGGTTAATCAAACTCTGCCAATATTAATCACCACGAGATATCGTGGTTTCCATCTACTGACCACGAAATAAAACAGTACTTTCGGATTCAAAGCAGGAAGCGAAAAGATTCGGGGATGAGTTCAAAATAAGTCGCACGAATACTTCGACATTGACATTCAGAGCTCATCTGATTGCAAAGTAATTGATGCTTCGCTTTAATAATATTACCCTTTGTGAACTTGGTTCATTTATGGAATGCTCATAATAGAGGAGGTGGGGTTGATTGATAAATTAGCCGCGTCCTTTTGTCTACAGTGAATAGGAACCCATAGACATCACCAATGAAAAGCTCATTACTGATATCAGTTTTTCTGCTTTTCTCTGTAGCAACTTATGCGCAATCAATATCGCCTGAAGAAGCAAAGTCGCTCACAAATAGACTGGCGGTCAGTAAACCTGATACCGTTCAAATCGACATGCTTTTAAAGCTTGCGAAGTATAACATATTCAAACCCGGAGAAGCGAAGCAGGATTTGGATACCGCAGCGAACTTCATTCAGCAAGCAGAAAAGATAAACGCCGGTATAAAATCAAATTGGGCGAATGGGTATATTTTATTGATTCAATCTTATTTGCTGAAGGAACGCGGTGATCGCGACAAAGCCAAGGAGACGGTAGAGCGTTCTGCAGCTATTCTGAAAAATGAATCAGATAAAAATCTGGCCGGTGAATCTTGCATGGAGCAATCAGGATATTACGACTACAATGACTCCGTAGAAATGACGCAACGGATTGAGCTTGTCAAATTGGCGATTAATTATTTTGAGCAAGCGGGCAACATTCAGCAAAAAGCTGCGAGCTTACAAATGCTGGGTGACTTGTACAATATCAATGGCAGCAGCTATCTCGCGTTACAGCAATTGCAGGCGGCATTGGACGCTTATAGCTTGATACACTATCCTCAGGTTCAGGGTATTTATTGCTTGATGGGATTTATTTATTCGCGGCTGCGGGAGTACAACAAGGCTCTTGAAAAGGAATTCCTGGCGCTCAAGACTGCTGAATCAGTCGGCGACAGTTCCATGCAGTTATGTGAAATCTATAATTATCTCGGTGAAATACATCTCGCTCTAACAGACAGGGAGAAAGCAATCAACTATTATGAGAAGGCCCGTGAAATAGCGACAAATCATAATGACACTTTCACGATCTACCTTACTACCGCAAATATTGGTAATTGTTGGATTGCACTAAACAAACCACTCAAGGCACTCGAACAGCTGAATGTTATCAGTTCTACAAAGGAACTACCAAACAACGTTTCCATTGATTACCAAATATCCAGGTGCTACATCGGCGCTTATTCTGCACTAAGGCAATTTGAGAACGCCAGACCCTATGTCAATAAATTGTTGCATCTCGCGGACAAACTCACAAACGAGAATACTATTATCGGTATTTACACTGTCGCGATTCGCTTTTATATCTTGGATGGTGAAATAGATGAGGCCAACAAATACCTGGATAAACACGATGAAATTGCCACGAGGTTGAATAATTTCTATTACCTGGCAAGCAACCAGAAACTCCGGTTCATGATGGATACCACACAGCATAACTATAGCGCAGCAACGGCTCACTTACTGGAATATAACCGCTTAAACGATTCATCTTCTGCACAAGCTAAAAACAGCCAGATCGCTCAGTTGCAGGTGCAGTTTGAAACGGAACAAAAAGAGAAAGATATTTTGGTGAAGGATCAGAATATTCAGTTGCTAACCAAGCAATCGCAATTGCAGCAAGCAAAAATTCAGAAGGATGACATTATAAGAAACGCAACTATTGTTGGTGCGGCTATGCTTCTATTAGTGCTGATCCTTGTTTACAGCAGATACATTTTGAAGCAAAAAAATAATCGTCAATTACAACAACAGCAACAACAAATTAACAAGCAGAACATCTCATTACAAGCGTTGGTTGGAGAACAAAGCAAATTGATTGGAGAGAAAGAATGGTTGATAAAAGAAATTCATCACCGCGTTAAAAATAATTTGCAGATTGTAATGAGTCTGCTCAACTCTCAGTCTGCATACATCGATAATGAGTCTGCGCTAACAGCCATTCACGACAGTCAACATCGGGTACATGCTATGTCTCTTATTCATCAGAAGTTATACAACTCCGAAAATCTTTCCTCGATTGATATGTCGTTTTACATACGCGAATTGGTATCGTATCTCAGGGACAGTTTTAATTCCGGACAGCGCATTCGCTTTGAGGTCAACATTGCCCCACTTGAAATGGATGTAAGCCAAGCTGTTCCTCTCGGTTTAATATTAAATGAAGCAATTACCAATTCAATAAAGTATGCATTCCCTAACGGTAGAAAAGGAGTAGTTACTATTTCTCTCTTGGAGACTGAGTCCAATCATTACTTACTCAATATTTCTGATGATGGCATTGGAATGCCTTCCGGTTTCGATAAGAAAAAGCCAGGGTCATTAGGCATGAGTCTGATGGCCGGATTGAGTGAAGATCTTGAGGGTAATTTCTCTATCGAAAATGGAAATGGCACTTCAATAAAAATTTCATTTGTGCATGATGTGGGAGTTAAAAGGACTCATACATTCACAGAATCATTTGTTTCGGATATTTAAGAGTGAAAGATGAATAAAAAAGTACTCATCGTCGAGGATCAGTTTGTAGAGGCGAATGACCTTCAACTCATGCTTGGAAAAGCCGGCTATGAAGTTTGCGGTATCGCACGTTCGGTTCCCGTTGCACAGGAGTTGGTAAAAAAAGAAAAACCTGACCTTGTACTCCTTGATATTTTTTTGAAAGGGAAACAGACAGGCATTGACCTTGCCCGCCAATTAAGAGAGGATAATATTGCCTTTGTTTATCTGTCTGCCAATTCAAATGAAGAAATATTATCTGCAGCAAAGACAACCGAGCCCTACGGTTTTATTGTAAAGCCTTTCCGCGAAAAAGATCTGTTGGTTACTCTGGAAATTGCGCAGTACCGCCACGAACACAGTCGTGAATCAAAATTCAAAAGGGAAACTGAATTGATACAGCAACTGGAGAAATTTGCTTTAGGTAATATTGAATGGAAAGAAAGGTTATTGCAAATCGGAAAAATAATTCAGCAGGAAATACCTTTCGATTACCTCACCATTGGTTTTGATGACCCTGATAAATTTGCAAACAGAGCAACCAGTTTCTTGAGAATTGGTTTTAATGAATATCAAACGATCGGAGCGAAAGAGCTATCAACGATTACTGGCATTTCAACGGATGAATTAAAAAAACTTGTGAGTGTATCCGACAAAGAAGAAGTGTCCACCTTTTTCGACAATGAGTCATTTGAAAAACTTATGCAGAAACCTTCGTTGGAAAAACTTTTAAGGGATACGTTTCATATGAAGTCTCTGCTTTCATTTCCGCTGTTGCTGGAAGGCGGAGAAATATTCAGCTTTTGCTTTTACAGTCGCAGGCCGGACACATACAGCACAGAACATATAATCCTATTGGATCGTTTTCAACAAACGCTTAAAAGAAATGTTGAACGAATGCCATCCACCGAAAATGTTGGTGGTCACACCGAAATAAAAAAGGAAACCTCATTAACACATGATAATACTACTGCGAATACTCCCGGCTTTGAAGGTATTATTGGCAACAGTCATTTACTCCTGAATGTATTTGATCATATCGCTCAAGTTGCTCCCTTTGATACGGCTGTATTAATATTGGGAGAAAGTGGTACAGGAAAAGAAAGAATCGCTGATTGCATCCATAACCTTTCGCCGCGCAAAGGGAAGGCTCTGGTAAAAGTAAATTGTGCAACCCTACCGGCTACCCTGATCGAATCTGAATTATTCGGTCACGAGAGAGGATCATTCACAGGCGCTACAGATAAAAGGGTCGGTAAGTTTGAGCAGGCAAATGGTGGAACAATTTTTCTCGACGAGATCGGAGAAATGCCGGTGGATCTGCAGGTTAAACTTTTGCGTGTTCTTCAGGAAAAAGAAATAGAACCTATCGGCGGAAGGTCATCCGTTAAAATAAACGTGCGTGTCATAGCTGCCACCAACAAGAATTTAGAGAAGGAAGTTGGAGAAGGCCGCTTCCGTCTTGATCTCTATTATCGTCTAAATGTTTTTCCAATTGTCTTGCCTCCGCTAAGGGAACGCATTGAGGACATACCGGCATTATCTCAGCACTTCATAAATATCTACAATCGTAAATCAGGAAAAAAGATTACCGGAGTATCGGATAAAGCATTGAAAAATATGATGGCTTACAACTGGCCGGGAAATATTCGTGAACTTGAGAACTTAATAGAGCGCAGCGTGCTTCTTTCGAAAGGAACCGTCATTGAAGAAATTCAGATACCGACCTTACGGGTAACAAACAATTCTTCAAATACGGAGGATGGTCCAATGAAAACCATTCATGAAAATGAACGCGACTACATCATTAGTGTGCTGAAAAAATGCAACGGCAAAATATGGGGTACAGGTGGAGCAGCCGAGATATTAAATGTACCGCCTTCTACATTAAAGTCTAAAATGAATAAACTGAAAATTCGTAAGGAAGAATATTGAATCCTGCTACTTGTTTCGAAGAGTCGTGTTATGATTTCTCATTCGAGATTTTATCCAACAGGTAACAAATGGGTAATTGCTCAGAGGGTTCCAGTTATTTTTTAAGAAGCTCCTTGCAACTCCATCTCCTTCATCGAATTATTTACTAAGCCGCTGACACCTCGGTCTGAGCTGCGTTTCGACGTGAGAAACATTTCGCTGTTGCGAATGAAAACTGAGATCCAAATGAGTGTGAGAAAAATTGCAGCCATTGGAGGTCTTCCGCTTGCGAGTTCAGTTGAGATGGCACCACCGAGAAATGCTGTCAGCACCAGGAATCCAATCTTGTAAGTTCTGGGAAAAATGAAGAGTGCGACAGAAATCAATTCAAGGATTCCCATGAAAGTGATGTAAGGACCGAAACCAATCTTGCTAAGACCATCAACAATTTCTTTATTACCGGTAATTTTCATAAAGCCGCTCATGGTGATCATCGCTAAAGGCAACGCCATGAGAGTGATCCAGATGATTCTTTTTGTTTTTGCCGACATGATTTAAGTTTTTATGGTTAAGAAACAGAGGCAAAGCTACCGGCACTTGATATACAAAAGATAATGCTTTCCCATTGGATACCGGTATCCTCCAGGAAACCACATAGTCACAGGGAAGCAGATTCCAAAGTATCTTTGTGGCAAAATTTCAGGATGAAAATCGTTGAAGAGGACAAAAGAAAATGCCCGCCTCATGAGTCTGCGGGAGAGTGCGCCAGGCGATTGCTACCCATTAACGATGCGCTCCAGGTGCTGAACGGAAAATGGAAGCTTCAGATCATCATTGCTCTGTCTTTTGGCAAAAAACGGTTCAAGCAATTGCAGCGAGAGATTCCGGGAATTACTCCGAAAGTATTGTCAAAAGAGTTGAAAGACCTCGAGATGAATGAGCTTGCAAAGCGAACGGTTTACGATACGTCACCAATCACGGTAGAGTATGAACTGATGCCATACGGAAGATCTCTGAACCCGCTGATAGGCGAATTGTATAAATGGGGAGTGAAACACCGGAAGCGGATCATGAGCAAGTAAATTTTGTTTAGCGCAAAGTTTGCGATCTATCTACTCAATTATGCAAAAGATCATCACCTTAAAATTTTGCCTTACTGCCCCTTCATTTCAAAACACATTAAAGACCACCCTTTTCGGCGACGGCCATTGTCCGATTCAATAATCGTGGCTCACCGAGTTTGGTGGTGAATGCGGCAAAATTTGATTTAGGTCCACGCCATTGAAGTTGATCAACATTGCTGAATAGCGGGGCATCGGTTTTTAAAATCGCGAGCCGTTTGAACAGCAATGCCCGTTTACGTTGCTTCCCTAATATGCCCGCAGGAAATGCTTCGATGGGTCCATACTCGTTCAATAGTCGGGCCGCACCGATCTTTCCGATTCCGGAGATGCCCGGATAGCCGTCTGCACTATCGCCGATGAGTGCAAGCAAGTCCGGGATAAGCATGGGACCCACACCAAATTTTTTGCGTACAGCATTCGAATCCAGCATCGCATTAGCCCTTCGATCCATTTGCACCACCCGATCATCTTGCACGCATTGCGCAAGGTCTTTGTCAGGAGTCCAGATGCACACTTTCTCAACCCTGGGATCACAGGCTGCCAGGTGTGCAGCAGAGGCCAGCGCATCATCGGCCTCAAGCTCGATCATCGGCCATACTTCTACACCCATCAATGCCAGTGCTTCCTCCAGCGGATGGAACTGAGACCACAACACAGGATCAATCCCTTCCCCGGTTTTATAGTCCGACCAAAGCTCGTTGCGAAAAGATTCGATTATGTGATCTGTGGCAACACCAAGATGAGTGGCGCCATCTTCGATCATCTTCAATACTCCATTCAATACACCCACCAGGGCTCCGAATTGTTTGTCCTTACCCTTGTTGAAACTGCGGTGGCCATAGAAGTGGCGGAATAGTTCATAAGTACCGTCGATAAGATGTATGATCATGGAACTTCAAAGGTATTTATGGCGCGGATGTTTAAGGAATTCTAAGTTTGAAAATTTAGGCCTGTGGGTCGTCTTCATGCAAATCAAAATTGTCTGTATTCATATTTTCGTTCTCAATGAAAATGAGCGAAGCAATTGAGCTGATCAATGATACTCAAATATCAGTTCCTGATCCTTCTGTTTGGGCTGACCTTGGATGTGGCTCCGGATTATTTACACATGCACTTGCCCAACTGCTTTTAGCCGGAAGCACGATTTATGCTTTCGACAAAGACTTGTCCTCATGGAATAAAAATCTACAAAAGGAAAATGTAACGGTAAAAATCACGGCTGCGGACTTCGTGAAGGATGACCTGAGGCTCCATCATCTCGATGGAATCATGATGGCTAATTCATTGCACTTCGTGAACGACAAGATTTCGCTTCTGAATAAACTTCGCCAATACATGAAGGCACATAGCCTCTTTTTAATTGTCGAGTACGACATGGATACTGCGAATCCATGGGTTCCATTTCCTGTTAGCTATCATTCATTGAAACAATTGTTTGAAAAACTACCTGGCGGTTCATTGCACAAAATTCACGAGAGACCTTCGGTGTATAACAGGGCGAATATCTATTCGGCATTGATCTCGTTTTAAGATCTCTGTTCATTTAACCCTGTGCCTGTAATTTTATCTCTTGCGCTTTAATCGTCGGTCAGGAGACCTATGGTGGATCAACATGATTTATTCTTATGGCAATAGAACGTTTCGGCCATTGGTTCGTCAATCGAATTTCTGACTGAAACTCATTATCCATCAATCGTTTCTCCTGGCTATAAACTATCTGCCCCATCATGTTCACACCTTTGACGCTTGCCGGTTGAGAAAATCACTCTCCCAATTTCTCGGGTTCTGAAAAACAATTGACCATGCTTTATACTGCCTACCAACCCTAATTCCATATCCATAAAAATCTTCATTGCTGCCGTCATCATTTCCGCCTACCATTGGGAATCCAATCCGGATCGCAAAAACTTCTTGCAAAACAAGGTCTTTCACATACTGAGGATTGTCAGCAATGAATTCTGATTTTATTCCTTTCAAAAAACCTTTGGCATATTCTGTTAGCAATTCCATTGCAGGAATTTTATTAGTCTCAATCCTTGAATACAAACTCCATGAGTAAAATGGAATATCGCCGTAAGGAGGTATGTCCATATAAGTAAAAATTAGAAATTGCTCTTCGTCAATTAGCGGACCCGAAATATACCGGCCTAAAATTGAGACGGGAAGCTCATGCATTACGAAAAGTGGGAAGTCTCCACCGAAATGCTTATCATAGAGAGGGAGCTCAATGGATTTATTCGAAGTTTTTTTATGGAGGTGCTTAGTTTCTTTTTCATTGAATGGCTTCTTTGGATTTGATTCATGCTGCTTCAATTTGTCCGAGGCGGTTACGCTCTGATCGTCCTGGTCAGCCTGTTTATCTTTAACTGCTTCATCATTCTTTTGTCGAAGTTTCTTAGCATGCTTCTGCAATGTTTCTTCTCTGAATTTTACCCTAAACCTCATCTTGTCTAAGAGTTCATGACTGAGTGTTCGGGGCTGTGCCTTGACAACTTTTTCCTCTGCAGCTTTGTATTCTTCCTTCAGCCGATTACGATTATCATTTTCCATGTTAACAATCTTTTGTGACATCAATGGTGAATTATTATTTTTCATGTCTGGTACAAAACTGTGACCAATGTGGTGAGGCATGCGTCATACAGTCTCGCAAAACTGAAAAAAAAGAGAAAGAAATTATGAATTTCTGAACTCCCAAAAATCGCTAATATTGAAGTTTTGGTGCTTCAAACTTGGACACAAACTTGGACAAGGGATAGGCAAAAAGTGGGTAAAAAAGGCTGTTTTAAGGATTTTTTTGAGGGTGAGGCTAATCCCTTCCCGGGCACTTAATTACATAATGCATTGATTGACAGTAGATGTTAAACTGCTGGTATGCTAAACGGTACGCGGATCGGATCTAAAAATATTTCTACTTTCACAGTATCCAACGTTCTCCAAAATCTAAAACCATGAAAAATAAATTCGCGAATATTATTCTCTGCGCTTCGCTGCTGCTTGCGTCTTCCTGCCAGAAAGATCAGGTGCAGAACATTACCAAATCAATAACCGTGAATCTGAAAGTTAATCAAACGTACACTTATACATTTCCATCCACAGGTGATAACCGCACACCGCTGATTACCTTGCAGGCACAACATTTTGAAAGCAGCAATATCACAACTGATGCGAATGGCATCCGCAGCTTTACCTACATTCCGCTGACAAATTTCACCGGTGCTGATGCTGTTCACGTGACTGCAAATGATGTTGATGATCCCAATAATAACCAGTCCGGTTGTGGTAACACACAAGGTGGACAGAATGGTTGTTTCGGCAATAATGGCTGCGATCATCACCATCACTCCATTCAAACCAACGTAACGTATGTGTTCAACATCACTGTAAGCGGTGATGGCAGCGGTATTCCTCAAAAGTCTTCATTCATCGGTACCGGCAGATTTTAACTGCGCGATTAAATATCCGGTTGGTTTAAAATTTCTGTTTGTTTGCACAAGGCAAGTAAAATTCTACACGGCACGCGTGTGAACTCGATTCAATTCCCTGCTGCACAACAATCTTCTTCACCACCACTTGTTCTCCCGATTTAATCTTCATCCAATAAATTCCTTTGCCATAAGAACGCAGATCTAATTCGTGAAGCGCATTTTCTCCTTCTGCAAAATGGAGCGACTGAATTTTTTCTCCAAGCTCATTTTGAATAGTAACCCGAAGACAAGCCCATCGCTGATCTCGATAACCTCCCCGATTCTGATGAGTTAGCTGAATGCTTCTCTTCTTACTTTCGTGACGTCTGCACGAGATTTACATGAAACCCTTATTAATAATCCTTGACGATTGGGAAGGACGCATTCAGGCATCTGCCTGTTGGAATCAACTTAAAGACCTGGTAGAAATTAAGTTTCTAAAAGAGCCAATTGACAGAACAGGTGATTCTGAAATTGAGCAGGCTCAGTTCTTATTGGCATTAAGAGAGCGAACCGCGTTAAGCGACCAGGTATTTAAAAGAATGCCACGCTTAAAGTTAGTGCTTCAAACAGGAGGGCATGTTTACCATATCGATACAGCCGCGGCGCAAAAACACAACATAGCGATTGCTTTAGGAAGAAAGGTGAAAGCTCCCTTGTACTCTGTACCAGAGCTAACCTTTGCCATGATGCTTGGATTGATGCACAAAGTGAATCAAGGAAATAAAATCATCCGGAATGGAGAATGGAAACTGCTCACCGGTCGCACGTTGTCAAAAAGAAGATTAGGAATTCTTGGTTTGGGCAGGCATGGCTCTCGAGTAGCACACATTGCAAGTGCAGCTTTCAATATGGAAGTCGTAGCGTGGGACAGAAATGGAAATAACTATGACTCAAACAATGGTATTAAAAGGTTGCCCTTAGATAAACTGCTGGAAACAAGTGATGTTGTTAGCCTTCACCTGCGGCTTTCAAAAGAATCAATCGGCTTAATAAATAAGGAACGATTGGCTAAAATGAAGGCCGGAGCAATATTGATCAATACTTCCCGGGGAGCCATTGTAGATGAGAATGCTTTGGCAGAAGCATTGACGAAAGGTACATTGGCTGGCGCTGGTCTCGATGTGTTTGTTGAGGAGCCATTGCCTATCCATTCTCCACTAAGAAAACTTGACAATGTTATTTTAACACCGCACGTAGGCTGGACCGTGGAAGAAGTATTTGAAGAGTTTGCTCAAATTGCTTCTACGCAACTTCTGCAATACTTAAATGGAACACTCGCTAACTCTGAATTATTGTAAGCTGAGTGCTTCACCTCTTACATTTCGCGGCTCCCGGTGATAGTTATGTGAAATCACCCCTTTGATTAATGTTGATCCCGCGACATAAGCAGAAAACAAAAATTTCCTGCACACGCTAACATCAATTTTTTCCCACATAACTTTTCTTCACCCCTTTTATCAATAGCCAAAAAATAATTGATAGCTCACCAAGAAATAAAGGGAAAATAAATTTGCCCAATACTTCTAAAGAATCAGGAGAGAGAATGAAGATGATACTTTCAGCCGTGTAAGCGAAAGCCGTTAAGAGAACCAGCACTCCGATTATACGGGGAATAAACCTTGACCTGTAAATCAATATTCCCATTGGCAACAGCCAAAGCCCCCAAAATATTTCCATCAACCGAATTCCATTACCGCTAAGTTTGCGGAACAGCGTTGCATACTCTTGCGTCTTTTGCGCATCAAGGGATTTCAGCACCTCACCTTTTAACAGTAAGAGCGCGGTAATGTCAAACGTCTCAAGTATGAAGCTGATCGGAACCTGCACAAGAACAAAAATTACCAATAAGACAGACCATGCTTTGTCTACGTTTTTAAAGAGCCTGTAAAACATAAGCGCTAAAATTGTGTACAGGATATTACTGATTACGCTGGTGGCTATGCCCAGGCGAAAAAGGAATTCATGACTCAGGATATTTCGACAGGTAGCTGCTGCATCCCCGTGCACCACTATTTGCGATGGAAGATATTCCAGGTTGTATATACCTAAAATCGCTAGAATAAAATACAATGCACCGGTAAGATGCGCAGTCTTTTTTAGTGAGGTTTGTTCTAACATGGTATGTCAATTAAAGTAGTTTAGAATTTGCAGCACTGAGAGTTTTGCTTTGTGGCTGCTTGTCAATAGACCGTTGCAATTATCCGAAACGACACCGACATATTTTTTGGATTCATTCCACGTATCAACCAAATCATTCGATTGGTAAACCGAAACACATGATGCGTCAACAGAATCACGTGTTGAGTCAATGAATTACTCCCAGGTTAATTGGGATTTGCAATCCCGATGGAAATCCGGAAGGCAGCTACTTAGTGACACCTACCGGAATTTATTTCCTTCATTTTGAAGGCTAATGATTCATATATCTGCACTGTTCAATTGTCATTGATAAGAAGTTGCAGCATTCGATGTAAGCGTGTAACCAACTTGTGTGAATATTTTAATAGCCTCTCAGAACAGAGAGATTTTACACCTTCGCCGTGTTTCTTGCAGAGGACACGGCGAAAATAAAGTTAAGGAAAATGAATTCTGCATTTCGAATGATGAATTCTGAATAATGAATGTAGAAGTTTCCCACTCGATTTTTTTCACTTCATCATTCTACATTTGGTGTTCGACATTCATGATTCGCGAGGTCTCACGTATGTACGCAAGAAAACATTGACATCAGTTTCAATTGTCTTTTCGGAAATTGGTGTCGGTGATTCAGAAACTAAATATTTCTTCAACTGCTCTCTTGAAAATTCCGGTTTGTCCTTTCTGAAATGATTAAACACCAAATTGAAAATGGAAGCGCGATTTGTCTTTACCAACAAATAATGCAACAACCAAATCGAACCGAAGTCTTCTAAGAAGGGATCTCTTCCATCTTCACCAAATAAATACTCTGCCATTTCATTCGGTCGCTCATTCTCATCGAGTAAACCAAATGATCGCAACCAATAACGAATGGCAGTGACCATGTTCTTTCCAACTCCCAATTCTACAACAGCAGAGTCATCACTGAATTTGTTTTCTTCAGCAAGAAAATCAATTCCTTTCTTGAGCCAATATTGTTTGCAGACGAAGGAGTCGTGACCGGAGAAAGTGAGTTTCATAAGGAGGTAAAGATTGGAATACAATCAAACTGTACAAAGTAAATTATGCTTTGTTACTCACATTTGCACTAGTTGTAGCGTCATTACCATACCTGTTCAGAAGATTTAATGAAACACTTTATAATGTTTGTCGAAAAAAGTTGCCTGCACAAAAAGGTTTTATTTTTTTCATCCTGTTTGAAATATAACAGTAAAAATCAGATGAAATTAACCCGCCGTAAGTTCTTACAAACCTCCTTCCTCGCTAGCTTCGCCATAGCGACAACAAAAGGTTGGGCAAACAAACTTCCCACACTAACCATTGAGCGCCGTGACCTCTTTCCACAGGGTGTAGCATCGGGTGACCCGACAGCCAACAGTGTAATTTTGTGGACGAGACGTCCGCCCGTAAAGGAAAGCGCAGCTAAAAAGTTGATAGTTGAAATTTCAACGACCCCTGAATTCAAAAAAATCCGGGCAGGCGGTACTGCGCAGATCAATGCCGATTCAGATTGGACATGTCGTTTTTTGACTACCGATCTCGAACCCAACCGTGAGTATTGGTACCGTTTCATTGATGAGCATGGTTTCGCCAGCCGTATCGGTCGTACTATAACTGCACCCGGCGACGATTCGGATTCTCCCGTTCGTTTTACATTTGTATGTTGCCAATGCCCTAACGAAGCAGCGCTGAATGCTTACCGAAAGATGATCTTTGAAGATGAGGCACGTCCGCAAGATCAACGGCTTAATTTTGTGTTGCACCTCGGCGATTTTATTTATGAAGTCACCTGGTATGCAGAAGATAATCCGGACGGAAACCGTGGCCGTCGCATCAGGAATCTATACAAGTTCCCGCAAGGCCGAAAGGTTAGTAATTTTCATCTCCCCGTTACCCTGGAGGATTATCGTACACTCTACCGTGCCTATCTTGAGGACCCCGATTTGCAGGATGCCCGTGCGCGTTGGCCTTTTGTCTGTATTTGGGATAACCACGAATTTGCCTGGGCAGGATACCAAAGTGAGTATGTTGCGGGGTTGGCTACAATGCTCCGGCACAAAACCAGAAAGTATCTGCCAACCAGGCCTGGTGGGAATTTATTCCTGCACATGTTCAACAGCCCGGCAACCCTAAGCTCGAAAAATTCATTGCTCCGGCAGTGGTGGATACACCCATGGAGGAATTCAACGACGACGGACTTTCAGAAGAGCCTAACAACCTGCTTGCGATCAACAGCCTGAAGATTCAGCGTGTACTGCGTTGGGGCAAGAATGTGGACTTGCTGCTAACCGATAATTGGTCATTCCGTTCTCCTGATATGTCGAGTGATGATTTTGATACTCCCGAATATCCCAGGGTCTTCCCGCAAGTGCCTTTTGAAATTATGAATTATGGTCGTCATTATAATAACGACAATCCACCCGATACCATTCGTTTCAACGGCAAGGACATTCCGAATCCGACAAAAGATGTTCATGCCCAGACTTACCTGGGTAGCGAACAAAGACACTGGTTCTTAGAACAGCTCGGAGCTTCTGCTGCGCGCTGGAAAATATGGGGACATGGCTTTGGTACGATGGAAGTGCGAAGTGATTATCAAAACCTGCCTGGCGAACTCGGCAGCAAGTGGCCTAAAGATGCCGGCTATGCAGTCATGGACAATCGATTCCTTCGTGATAAAGACTTGATATTTGATTTTATACGCGATCAGAAGATCACGGGTTTTTGTGTTGTTGGAGGCGATCGTCATGCGTTTCACGCCGGCTTAGCCTCCAAAGCGCTGCCGCCGAAGAAATACGAACCACTGGGCGTGGAATTCATTACCGGTTCTATATCGCAGCAGACTCTTTTCGAAGTGATGGAGGTAACAATGGCTAAAGACCATCCGATGCGTGTGCTGCACCTGATCGATCAGCCCGATGGCAAATTGATCCCTTCTATGAATGTTACTCCTATGCATGGAGTGCTTTCGACTTTAAAGTTAAAGGAGACGGGAGATATGGGGCAAGCCCGTGCAGTACGGAATCCAGACGTGGCGCCGCATTTGTCATTTCTCGATTTCGGTGGCCACGGCTATGGTTTAGTAACCGCCACTTCCGATCAGCTTTCGACCGAGTTCGTATGTATACCAATTCCATTTGAACGCAGTGAGAGCCCTGATGGTGGTCCTTTGACTTACCGTGTTGTGCATCGTACCCATTTATGGAAGGCAGGCGAGACGCCTAAGCTTGAGCAGGAAATCCTTGAAGGAGACCCGCGGTATTGCATCTGAGCTATTGCTTGCGTATAACATGGGATTAACGAAAGTCAAATTATTTCTTTGACTGCTCATATAGTTGTTCGTTCTCTGATTTTATTTCCACCCCATTTTGCAGGATTTTTTCAAACACTGCTACGGCAGTAGCAACTACGAGAGAAACAAAAGTAGTCCCAATACACATGGCAAGAAAACCTGCAGGGTCGTCATCTTTACTATGAAACATCCTTATATATAGTCCTGCCATCACAATTAAGATGCTCAGTACGATTGCGCAATATTTTATACTCCTTAAAGTCCTCACCGAGTTTAGTGAGAATGCTTTATTTTGTCCGATATATCCGAGTAATTTGAACGCCTTATACAGCGCAATAAAAAATGGGATAGACGCGGCATATCCATACAAGATGAACGGATCAGAGTAAATGCTGAACAGATCTAAGTTTGCGGCTCTCCCCTCGGTCAAGGGAAACTGAATCATGATAGCGAGTGCCACAATGCCAATAAGCACAATGACTCCCTGAAGAAATATTGTTGAGCTTTGTTTCATAAAAGAGTTTTATTAATTGTTACTGTTACTTGATTCTACTATGTCGCCAAGAGGTTGTTGATAACGTTTTGCGGCTTGGCGATGTGGCGGATTATTAGCACAAAAGCTCAATAGAATCCCTAATGTTGAACCTTGCACAAATGTTTCATAGAAGCACTTCAGCCGCCATATTGCCAAACCGATGTTACCGGTTCGTTCTTCTTTTTGTCCAAAGTCGTGCTGTTCCATGTTATTAGTCATTTTTTGTCGGCTCATAATAAAGCGTAACTGCACCACCGGTAAATGTGTTAGTCTTTATGAGTTTGAGAATTGTTCTATCATTAATGTTTTCAAATAGTGGCAGACCGCTTCCAGCGACAACAGGGTGAACCATAAATTGGTATTCATCAATCAAATTAAGTTTCATTAGCTGCATAATTAAACTCCGACTGCCAACAAAAATGTCTTTACCCGATTGTTGTTTAAGTTCTAAAACCACTTCTTCAATAGTTCTGTTTGCCAGCTTTGCACTTTCCCATTCTGTGTTTTTCAGTTTATGTGAAAAGACAATTTTTGGAATTTTATCTATAGCCATAGCAAAGTCGTCCATTGACTTTTCACCTGAAGGGTTTTTCAGCAGAGTTTGCCAAAATTGCATGAGTTGATATGTTATTCTTCCATATAGAACCACGCCTGCGTTATTTAGGAGGTTAGCATAATGATGATGTATTTCTTCATCTGGAATTATTGCTGTATGGTCGCAAAACCCGTCAAGTGTCATATTGATTGCTGCAATTACTTTTCTCATTCTATTTTATTTAAATCAATTGTCAATTTTCAGTTGAGGGTTGAAAATTACAAGCATCTTGTCAAGGCATTGTTCTAAACCAAGTTTTGCTAAATGGAACATCTGTCCGAAATCTGCAATCTCTGTAAATATAATTTCTGTTTTGTCAGCTCCCAATTTTTTAAATGTTACAATCGTTTCTGTGTCCTTCGGAAAGTCAGCAGGCAAACCTAACTTAATCGGGTCAACACTATTTCCATTTTCATCTGATAAGTTTTGGATGTATTCAATTCTTTCTAATGGGACTATTTTTTTGTAAGCCCAAACATTATACATGTCTTGGCCGCCAAATTCTTTTGGTGCTCTCATACAAACAACGGATGCTTTGCCTTCGTGAAAATTAATATTTGCACTTGGAGAAGTGAATTTATCGGGTCCCCACCAACGCATTACAAGTTCAGCATCAGTAAATGCTTTCCAAACTAATTCTGTTGGTGCATTAAAAATACGGGTGATAATTATTTCTTTTTTCATTCAGATTTTGTTTTACGTCTGTTCATTTCTTGCAATTAGTTTCAAGTTAGCACTGAAGCACTACTGTTCGTTAACGCAACACTGTTCATTAGTCCCGACATGTCGGGATGTTTACCTCTCAAAGACCTTCTTTTTTTTATCTCTTTTAATCTTAATGTTATCAGCATACTCTACTTCTCATTTTTCACCACATATAACAATTGCATTCGACTCCAATTCAATGTTGTCATTATATTTTTTTTGACTCACTTTGTCAAGCACTGTCTGTTTTATTTGCTGCTGTAGCGCTTTGTCTGCCTTAAAGAAAGCAACAGGCGATGCCACTTCAGTTATGAAACTCCAATAGGTTGTACTATTTTCGAATTGCAGTTTACCTTCAGTTTCTTTCTGCTGAATGTTTTTTAATCCGGCATTTGCAAAAAGTTCAGCCATTAAACCAGGCTGTGAGCAGCGATATATTCCCGGTGCACCAGCCGCAGGAGGTGTTAATTGCAGCATCGTAATCATCGTTTGCATTGATGTTGAAACCCAGGAATTTTTTTCAGGAATATTCCACACCGAAGCAACGATGCGACATCCCGGTTTTAAAACGCGAATCATTTCGCTCAAAGCAAGATTCATATCCGGAAATAAGTTAAAGCCCAACCGGCAGGTGATGGCGGTAAATGTGTCGTTCGCAAAAGGAAGCGCTGAGACATCGCAACAAATTGTTTCAAAATTTTTGATGCCCCGTTTCTGAGCATTTTCTTCAGTAACTGCAAGCATTTTTTCTGAAAGATCAGTGCCTGTAACTTTCCCGTTTTTCAAAATTGATGCTATGGTCAGTCCCGGCTCTCCGGTACCTGTTGCAACATCCAGTACTACATCATCATCTTTCAGACTCAGCATTCTTATCATTTCGTCACTCATCGGCTTCAGGAACTTCATATTTATGTCATCCCATTTTTTCCATCCGGCAGAAGATTTATTCCACGCTTCTTTTTGTACTTCTCTGATTTTTTCGAGTTGTGGATCCATATTTTATATTTTGATTATCATTATTGGATTTCACTGCCGTTTGTTCGAAGCGCAAGAGTTGCTGATAACGAAGAAGGGATTGAAGAAGTAAAAAAAAGAAGGGATTAGAAGCACTACTGTTCGTTTAGCTTCAATGTTTATTAGAAGCTCAACACTTTGTTTACCTCTCAAAGCCCTTCTTTTTTTACTTCTATTAATCTTGATGTTGTGCGTTCGTGTTTCTCTTTTGAATTTGCTTCATTAAAAAAAACCGCACTTTTTTTATAGACGGTTTTATTTAATTTATTGCTTATTTAACTAACGAGTCATTGTACTTATCAGGTCCATCAGAGGTCTGGTATTTGTCCATTTCTTTTTGAATGTCACTCAGTTTTGCCTCTGCGTCTTGGAGAAGTTTAGAAGGTGTACCGTCACTATTAAAGTATTTGTTTCTGTCAGCTTCACTATCAAACATATATATTAAACCCAGACTGCTGCTGTCTTGCCCACGCAAAGATTTTATCAGATACGTTGTCATACCTGGCAAAGCTTTATTATAAGCAGGTATTACTTTACTTTTTAAAAACTTTACGTAATCTTCCATAGTTACGCCTTCTTTTAAATTAGGAGTAAGAGTGTGAACACCAAGAAGGTTTCCTTTGTGTAAAGTTTGACCAAAGGAGAAACTGCACAATAGTAGTGCAAAAGCGAGAGAAATTAATCCTTTTTTCATGGTTGTTTTATTTATTGATTAGAAAATGCGGATTTTTTAATTGCAGGCTTTGTCAACCAACATGACGCATAACATTCTAATATGCGCCACTCATCATTCAAAAGTAGCGCTAATCCAACACGCATCATGCGGAAAAGCGAAAGGAGGACTTGTGCCCTTTCTTCCCTCCTTACCACCTTGAAAAATATCTCCTCACCGGTTCTATCCAGGCAGCACTCTCTGCAAGCTCACCATATTTGTTAGCATGGTAAAAATAGCTTTCATAACAATCAGCATGGAAGCGGGGGAGGGTTTCAATAGTTCTGTCGCGAATAATTACGGGCTGTTTCAATGGATCAAGTCTGCCGTGGCAAAAAGAACATTCATGTGAGTCGTCATCAGCATTAAATCATATTAAGGGCGTTGATTTCAATAGCTTAATCTTTTTATTTTCCGTCCTGCTTCACTATCAGTTATAAGTTCATCCAATCGTTTTATACTTGTAGTTTCTTGCTTTGCACTCATTACCCAATCGAGTGCAGATCTGTGATAAGAAGGTGGAAGAGATTGAAAAAACTCCCACGCCCTTTTATTTGCCTTAAATTTTTTTTCAAACCCGGCAGAAAGTTTTACCGCGTCCTTTTCGTAAGCATAAATTTTAGATTTATGTTCTTGCTTCAATTTAAAACTCGCAAGCCCTGCTGGTTGCATCAGCCCTTTCTTTGATAGTTCTTCAACTTTCTTAATATTTATAGCACTCCAAATACTTGTTGGTTTTCGCGGAGTGAAACGAATAAAGTAGCTGTCCTTGTCTATGGACTTGCGTACACCGTCTATCCAACCAAAACAGATTGCCTGGTCAACTGATTGACTCCAGGTCATACTCGGTTTGCCACTGTCCACCTTGTAAAAGCCAACAAATAATTCAGTTGCCTTACTGTGGTTTTTCTCTAACCATTTTCTGAAATCAGATTGGGTTGCAAAAAAAATTGGTTGAACTTCTAAATTCATTTCTCTAATAATTTTTTTACGTTGTCTAAAATTCCTTTCAAAAGTAGCGCTAATCCAACACGCATCATGCGGAAAAGCGAAAGAAGGACTTGTGCCCTTTCTTCCCTCATTACCACCTCGAAAAATATCTCCTCAGTGGTTCTATCCGGGCAGCACCCGCAGCAAGTTTATCATATTTGTTAGCAGAATAAAAATAGCTTTCATAACAATCAGCATGGAAGCGGGCGAGGGTTTCATTAGTTCGGTCGTGGATAATTACGGGCTGTTTCAATGGATCAAGTCTGTCCTGGCAGAAGGAGCATTCTTGTATCAAAATGTATGATTTGTGCATTTTTAAAATAGTAGAAAACTTTTACTTTTGTTTCATTATTAACCTAAAAAATAAAATAATGCATGCACAAATAATCACTTATCAATTAAACAATATTTCCCAAGCGGAATATCTGAAACAAATGGTTGAACCCGACGCACCCATTTTAGCAAACGTAAAAGGTCTTATCTCAAAGGTTTGGTTGTCAGACGAAGAAAAAAACACTTTTGGCGGCTTCTATTTGTGGGAAAACAAAACTGCAATGGAAGACTTTATGCACTCTGACATTGTAAAAGCAGTTGTAAGCCGACCGTACGTAAAAAACGTTACTTCGGTTGACTATGAAGTAAATCAAAGTGCTTCATTAATTACTCGTGGACTGAAATAAAAGGCGGCGTTTTCTGTAAGTTGGCAGAAGGAAGTCATGAAGTGAATTTCAATCGTGCGTCATTTGCAACAGGAATTTATTTTCTGCACTTCATAACATCAAGGGAAGTTTATATAAAGAAACCTGTTATTGAATAAGTTCCATTGTTGGCACGCGCGTGCTGCCCAGCAGCTGGTGCACGCATGTCGTGTGCGTTTCGTTAACCAAAATTTCAAGCCCTATATAAAACCCAATTTTATTACCTCCTCACCATCTCGAAAAATATCTCCTCACCGGTTCTATCCAGTCAGCACTCTCTGCAAGTTCATCATATTTGTTAGCATGGTAAAAATAGCTTTCATAACAATCAGCATGGAAGTGGGCGAGGGTTTCATTAATTCTGACTCATCTCATTCCAACAATTTTTTTTAAAAGCCTTTTAGTCTGATTTGAATTCCGGTGATCAGGAATGAAGAGATGATAAGTGCGTTGAACTCCATCAACCGTGATTGGTCCGTCAATAATTTCTGCGGAAGAAATTCATGAAATAAGCAGGCTGAAGAAAAGGAAAACCGGGAGATTGAATTTCATAGGGGAAAATTAGAAAATTCTTGTATGTTTGTGAGAGAAGGAAGTCCGGGAAAAATGAACAGATAATTTTTAAATCCGCATCGCTCCCTAATGAAAACACTGCAAACACTCATGATCGTAACATTAACGCTGCACTCCGCTGCACAATCATGGACTGATGTAGGCGAAGGATTTAGTTACGATGTAAATGCACTCACTGTTTACAACAACAGCTTATACGCCGGAGGCTTTTTTATTTCCAACGGAAACGGATCATCTGCTTTCCATCATGTTGCTTCATGGGATGGCGCTGCGTGGTCAGCGACCGGAAGCGGAATGAATAATCCGGTGGTAGCTCTTATTGATTATGATGGTTCACTCTATGCCGGTGGAGCTTTTGATTCAGCAGGAGGAAATGCATCGGCTTTTGTTGCTCAATACAGTGGTACTGATTGGACTTCCGTGAATGCCGGTGCATCTGATCCGGTAGAAAACTTCTGCATTTATAACTATGATCTTTATGCAGGTGGCAGCTTTATTTATATGGATGGTGGTCAGGCAAATTACATTGCAAGGTGGAATGGAAGCAACTGGTCAAATGTTGGTGATGGTTTTAACGCCAATGTGGAAGCATTAGCAAACTATGATGGATATTTATATGCAGGAGGCGACTTTTATTATTCCAACAATATCTACTTAGCCAACATTGCAAGATGGAATGGAACGGTGTGGGATTCCGTGGGTGCCGGTTTAAATGGTTCCGTTCGTGCGTTTGCTGTTTACCAGGGTGAATTATATGCAGGCGGTTATTTCACTGATGAAGGAAGTCATATCGCAAAATGGAATGGAACGAGTTGGAGCCCGGTGGGACCTGGCGTTAACGACAATGTATTTTCAATGGCCGTCTACAATGGTGAACTTTATGTTGGCGGAGATTTTACAACAGCGGGAGGAAATGCGGCTATGAAGATTGCAAAATGGGATGGCGCAAACTGGAGTTCTTTAGGAAGCGGAATGAATGCATCAGTATTCGCTCTGGCCGAATATAACAACGAGCTGTATGCAGGTGGTGACTTTACCATGGCAGGCGGTATACAGGTTCACTACATTGCTAAGTTCATTTTACCGACAGCGGTGCAGCAATTTTCAGAAACTGAATTTTCTCTCTATCCGAATCCTGTTGAAGATTTTATCAATGTTGATTTGAAATCAGGTTCTGAAAAGATCCTATGGTACCGAATGTTGAACCCGATAGGTAAAGTGATGTCAGAAGAAAAAGTAACTCCGGCTTCAAAACTTCAATTGAACATGAGAGAATATGAACAGGGAATTTATTTTTTAGAGATTGAAACTACCATGGGAAAATTGCGAAAGCTGATCTTAAAGGTGTAGCTGAGATTTTTTCGTTGCATACCCCTCAAGTTCAATACCTAATCACCACTTTGAAAAATACTTTCTGTACCCTCACCACGGCGATGTCAACTTTGATGACTATATTTGGTGAAGTGAATTGAAAGGATGCGATTTCAGGAAATCTCTCAAGGTTATCTTGCGATATAAAAAACCGGAACACTACCATACAAATCAAAACTGCATCTCATGAAAAAATTTGCTCTGATTATTTCTTTTTTTGCTGTTGCCATCAATCACCTGCACGGCAAGCGCGTGGCAACAAATGACGTCAGGAATTAACCAAAACCTGAACGATGCAGCAGTCAGTGATTCAATTCTTTTTGCAGTAGGAGATGGTGGAACAATTATAATGTCAGGCGATTTTGGAAGTACCTGGTCAATAATGTCAAGCCCGGTGTCTTCATCAATTGGCGCTGTTACAATGGGAAATATCAACTCAGTCTATATTGCCTCAAACAACATTTATTATTCAGCGAATGGAGGAATAAGCTGGTCGAGTCAGGGTCAGTATAATGTTGCCGATGTATGCGTGAAAGGGCAGCAGGGTTGTTACGCGAAAACTGACGAAGTTCACGAGACACAAAACGGAGGTATCCTTTGGAGTATGATGGTTGTTATTCCCGGCGGTGGTGATCATTATATAGCCGCAGAAGTCATTGGCTCCGCTATGTTTTTGATGGGAAATACGGATTACAATTCTTTTATGGGTTTCAGAAGAACAACTGATCATCAATGGAGACCGCTTCATGGCAGTGGCAACTTCTTTGATCATCTCGATGCGATCACCTTTCTAACCGAAGACGAAGCATTAGCGTTTACCACAAACAGTGATTCGACAATTAATTCATTGTACCGCATCTCAAATTTTGTTTATGATTCCATTATGTATGGGTTCATATTTTGGGATTATACCCATACTGCCATAAGCAATAACCTTCCCGAACGCGCTTCCAGCGCTGTGTTCATTAATGACAGCATTGGATTATACGCGTCAACCGGAGGAAATATTTATGCAACTCTTGATGGCGGAGCCACCTGGCAGCTTGATTACCAGGGCAATAAACATTTGTCGTGCCTGATCAGTGTTGGAGATAGTTCATTCATAGCTGTGGGCGATAGCGGAATGATTCTTAAGCGAAATGGACTTCCCTCAATTGCAAATTGTCATGCGGATTTTCTCATTCTCCCTGACTCATTTGCTACCGGACTCTACTGGGGATATAATCTTTCTACCGGAAACAATTTGCAGTATTCGTGGAGTTGGGGCGATGGATCTACTGATAGCGGTGAATATCCATCCCATACTTACGCTGATTCAGGATTCTATACGATTTGTCTTACTGTCCTGGATACATTCTCACTCTGCACCGATACATTCTGCGCTGACTATTCCATTTTGAAAACTTCAGGAATGACCGGCATTCACCAGTTAATTTTTGTTGCTTACCCGGTAGCCGTTCCTGTACATAATTCAACTCAGCCAGAATGGAAGATTTTTCCAAATCCGTTCTCATCGTCTGCGACCATTGAATTTACTTTGGATCATCCTTCACCTGTCACCATAAAATTATTCTCTGTAAACGGAAAGGAAATGAATACGATTGCTGAAAGCAATTTTAGCGAGGGAAGTCATGAAGTGAATTTCAATCGTGCGTCACTTGCAGCAGGAATTTATTTTCTGCATTTCATAACATCAAGGGGAGTTTATAGAAAGAAACTTGTTATTGAGTAAGTTCCACTGTTGGCACACGTGTGCTGCATCACTGTTGGTGTACGCATGTCGTGTGTGTCTCGTTAACCAAAATTTCAAGCCACTATATAAAATCAATTTTATAACCTCATCACCACCTCGAAAAATATCTCTTCACCGGTTCTATCCAGTCAGCACTCTCTGCAAGTTCATCATAACGGCTCGCAGAGTAAAAATAGCTTTCATACCAATCAGCATGGAACCGGGCGAGGGTCATTAGTTCGGTCGCGGATAATTACCGGCTGTTTCAATGGATCAAGTCCTATGCTGGTGTACGCGTTTCGCGCGTGTCACAATTTTCCAGGAGGTTTTGTATGAACTTCTTTCGCGGACGATGATCATAATGTGCGCTCACTCTCATAATATTTTCTCAATCCCATCTTTTCCAACACCTGCCAGTAACGTTGGTCCTTTATGAGCAATGTTCTGAGCGGGTATCTGAGTGAGAAAAAAAGATTGCCTCCGCGTTTTTCAAATGCGGCATTCAAATACTGAAAGACGATATCCATCTCGCCCATGCCGGCGTATATGATTGCCATTTCACCCTCAAGAGTAATGGAGCTGTCTGCTTTGTTCCTCTCTTCAAGTTGGTGTACATACACCAATGCTTCTTCTTTTCTTCCGAGCAGTCCGAGAGCACAGGCGCTCCCTGTTACCCCTTTTCCCGGCTGGTTGACTGCCATCCGAATCTGTTCGAATATCTCGAGGCACTTTTCATATTCTCCTCGCCCCAGGGCAATAAGTGCGAGGTTTCTCAACGGGGTGCGCCACTTAGGATCCATCTCAAGTGTTTTCTCAAATTGTTTTTCTGCTTCATCCAGCCGCTCGGCGCTCATCATTGCTTCACCTAAATGATTATTCTTCATTAATGATAAAGGATCAGTTTGCAGGGCCAACTCGGCTTCTTCTACCATTCGCTTCTTGTCATTGATGACCATGAAATAGTGTGATGCCACATAATGAACTTCCGATGAATTGGGTGAGAGGTCCATTGCCTTCCGGATGTTTTTCCACGCATTTTCAAAATTGAATTCGAAATACAATTCCATCATGGCGGTACTCAAATAGGCCTGCGGATGATTGCTGTCTAATTCAATGGCACGTTGAGATGCCTTTTTTACCTTTTCAATCACCTCGTTATAATTGGCATTACCGTGATAGGTAAGTTCGGAATAGGTTGAAGAAATCATGGCCCAGGCATTTGCAAAGGTTGGCTCCAATGCAACTGCCTGCTCAAAAAGATCAATGGCTTTTCTGAAATCATCGGGAGTTCCCTTATTGAAATAAAAGAGCCCCTTCAGGTAAAGCTGGTAGGCCTCCATGTTGCTCACAGGTTCTTCCGCCGCTTCCTGCCTGGCGCTGAATTGCTCCCGTAGCTTATTGGCAATGATTCCGGAGATCTCATCCTGCACCTGGAAGATGTCATCAAGATTCCGGTCGAAGGTTTCAGACCAAAGGTGATAGCCATCGGCCGCATTGATCAACTGAGCCGTAATGCGAACGCGGTTACCTGCTTTGCGCACACTGCCTTCGAGTACTTTACCCACGTCAAGCGTACGACCGATTTCTCTTACATCCTGATTTTTACCCTTGAAGGTGAATGAGGATGTGCGTGAAGTAACCTGCAGTCCGTCAATCTTGGTGAGTGCGTTGATGAGTTCTTCTGCAATGCCATCGCTGAAGTATTCGTTGTCAGGATCGTTGCTCATGTTGACGAATGGAAGGACAGCCAGCTTGTTTTTCGGTTCGGCTGTTTTCCCCTTCAGCTCAGCGCGATGCGGAACGGTTAACCCCTCGCTCGAAACGGCAAACACTTCTACCGGCCGTGAAACATTTTTCAATTCGAAAGCTCCCATCGAAACGGTAGTGATCAATGGATGATTCCTGATTTCGTCAGAAACTTTGTCGGAAACGAAAACAGCTCCGGACACTGCCAATGATTCAATGCGGGATGCAATGTTTACTCCGTCACCATAAACTCCTGAATCGTCGTAATTAATGTCACCCAAGTGAATGCCAATGCGCAATGGAACATGCGGAGACTGAAGAAACTGTTTCTGCATCTCGACTGCTGCACTCACGGCATTTACTGCACTGGAGAAAATGCTTAATGTACCATCGCCATAATATTGAAGAATTTTTCCTTCGTAATCAGTTGTAGTTTTTTCAAAAACTTCCCGATGCCGCTGCCGGCGCTCCATGGCTGCTTGTTCGTCTTTGTTCATCAACGCAGTATATCCTTCTATGTCGGTGAACATAATTGCAGCTAATTGACGAACGGATGACATGGAACAAAGATGGTCTTTTTCTGAGGTTTAAATATAAGGGCAACACATGAATAATGGGCCGTTATGTGTTTAGCCCCAATGCTGGCACGTTTCGCGTGTGTCACAATTTAATCCCTTCTGGGCAAGTATGCCTTAATTAGTTCAAGCGTCCGCTTGGACTTTGTATAAATAGCTTTCATAACAATCAGCATGGAAGCGGGCAAGGGTTTCATTGGTGCTGTCGAGGATAACTACAGGCTGTTTCAATAGATCAAGTCTGCCGTGGCGAACAAGCATTCTTGTGAATCATCATCAGCATCAAACCATATTAAGGGCGTTGATTTCCTTGGGATCAATCTTGGAGAGAATAAAATATAAAATTTGTACAACTACCTTCGGTTGGTGTCCTCCTCGTCAATCGCATTTTCGTGATAACAAATAAAAGGCTGGTCGGACACCAACCGGAGGAAAAACCGTTTTAGCGAATAATCCAACAACTCTGTAATGCCGGCTCAGAAATCAATAGCAACCTGTTTCACGCTTTTCATTTTGCTCTTTACTTTTCAATATGCACATACATGCAGTACATACAAAGTAACTGCAAACGGCAAAACCCTGGTTTATGGGGCCGTGTTCGCAGCGCATGAAGCATCACGCTGAATTTCGGCGGCTGAGACATCCTCCAATAAGTGAAAAAAGTAAAAGAGTTAACTTGCAAGCAAAATCATCACTATGAAAAAGACGTTACTTATACTTATTGCTTTTGTTCTCTTATTCAATTTAGCTGATGCACAATGGGTACCCCTCACAACCGGCAGCGGAGGCAGTTACGAATCCATCTTCTTCTTCGGTGCTGATACAGGGTGGGCATCTTCGTCAGGAAATGTTATAAGAACCACCAATGGAGGCGTTACATGGAGTTCCACCAATGGTGTGTTTGGCCTTCGGGACGTTGAATTTGCAAATCATTCTACAGGCTATACAGCGGGAGTGGTTGGCAATTCAATTAAGAAAAGCACTGATGGCGGAGGCACCTGGACTGCTCTTACTCCTGTGAATTCAAATTCACTGTGGGGCGTATCAGTCGTGAGTACCACTACAGTGTATGTGTGCGGCACGGGAGGAGTGCTTTGGAAAAGCACAAATGGCGGAAGCTCTTTTACGGCAGTAAATCTTCCTACCACTGACCTTATCCCTGATCTTGATTTTGTTGATGCCAATACCGGCTTTGCAGCAGATCAACTAAGTAAGATATGGAAAACAACAAATGGTGGCACATCATGGAGCGCCGTATTTAGTTCGACAGGTATTTTCTTCACTTCGCTTTATTTTGTTGATGCAACTACAGGTTTTGCCGTGGCCAACAATGGAGTAGTAATTCGAACAACCGATGGAGGAACCGGCTGGACTACCCTGAATACCGGCTCCCTCGCATCGTTGCAATACGTACATTTTTGCGATGTAAATAATGGGATGGCTGTTGGCTTTGATGGTGCCGCTATTCGCACCACTGACGGAGGCAACACCTGGTTTGCGGAAAACACGGGAACCACAGTTGATCTTTATAGTTGTTACTTAATCTCCCCCACGGTTGCTATTGTTGCGGGTGATAGCGGTGTAATGAGAAAGAACAGCAACTTACTCACAGGAGTACCGGTTGCACAGACTTCCTTACTTAAGGTCAATTGCTTTCCCGATCCATTTAACTCAAATTTCAACATTATATTTTCAGATGTATCAGGAATTCAAAATGCTGTGCTCGTTATATATAAAGATATGGGAATGCCGATATATAAAATGGGGGTATATAAAAACGGAGAAATCAACATTGATGCTTCAGGCTGGGATGCCGGGTGTTATTTGTATGCCATCCTGCAGGATGATAAAATTATAAAGAGAGGGAAGATAGTAAAAGTTGAATGACGGGACCCCCCGCAGGAACTCGTTTGTCTTTGAGATTTTCTTCCCTTCCCGGTGTTCACTGAGTGAGAGCCGATGGAAAATAAAAAGAAATAAAAAATTTCGCGGTCATGGAACAACAGGCCAAATGCCTTTGCAGACAAGCAACCACTTGATGACCGTACCGGAATTTATTTCCTTCATTTGGAGGCTAATGATTCATATGTTTACAGGTAATAGTAGCAACCAACCAACATCCAAGACATGAAAAATTTCTTCTGCATTATCCTTCTGACATTTTTTTGCCGCGTTGCTGTTGCTCAATCCGGCTGGTGGACTTGGGTAAGCGGCAGCGATACTACCGAATCACTGGGTGTATGGGGCACACAAGGGATCCCAAGTACATTGAATGAGCCACTTGCAACATACAGTGTTGTGAGCTGGATTGACAAGGACAAGAACCTTTACGTTTATGGTGGATGGGAAATAGACTTCGGGTATCCTTCAGCCCTGTTTAAATATAATGTTGACTCAAACACCTGGACCTGGCTTCAAGGTAGTATGCTTGGTTCTGTAGTACCGGTATTCGGCACTAAAGGAATTTTCTCATCCAATAATACACCGGGCTTCAGAGCATTCGGTACCCCCACGTGGTCTGATTCATCGGGCAACTTATGGTTGCTTGGTGGAGATTCTTACTACGGAGTTATGGCAGATCTGTGGGAGTACAATGTAACTCTGAATGAGTGGGCATGGATGGCGGGTCCTGATACTGCTAACCGGCAACCCATCTATGGAACAAAAGGTGTTGCAGACGCAGCCAACAGGCCCGGCAGCAGAAGTGAAACGAATGCTTCATGGGTTGACAGTGCAGGAAATTTTTGGTTTTATGGTGGCGAGAATTATCCTCAGTACGCGTGGAAGGAAGATATCTGGAAATTTGATCCTTCAATTAACCAGTGGGCATGGATGAGTGGTTCCACTTCAACAGCTACTCTCCCTCATTATGGGACCAAAGGAGTTGCCGATTCATTGAATACACCGGGCTCACGTTGTCCCTATGGTATAGGGATGGATCATCAACAACATGTATGGCTTTTTGGCGGAGGTTTTTATAACGACACTAAGTTTTTCAATGATCTGTGGATGTATGATATGGCCACCAATGAGTGGACATGGGTGAGTGGTACTTCTTCTCTGAATTCCAATGAAAATGCCGGAGTAAAATGTGCTGACTCTTCCATATACTATCCGCACGCGCGTTTTGAAAATCGCTCCTGCGCTATGGATAGTTGTGATAACTTGTGGTGCTTTGGCGGTATGATAGACTTATCACCGGTGGTGGCAATAAATGATCTTTGGGTATATAGAACAGCTACTAATGACTGGACATGGGTGAGCGGAAGTACTGCTGGCAACGCTACCGGAGTTTATGGTACTAAAGGTACCGGTGATGCCGCCAATATTCCCGGAGCACGTAACGCTGCCGTGTTGTGGTTTAATAAAAAAGGAAATCTTTATTTGCATGGTGGCAGGAATATTTATCTCCATGGCGGCTTTAATGATGTGTGGAAATACAGTCCTGCTCCCGATTGTCCCTCGAATACCTGTGCGCCGCCACCTCCGCCGTTGCCTTCCTTCGCTTCAAGTGATTCATCGCTTTGTCAAAACGCCTGCATTGATTTTGCGGATGCGTCCATCAATAACCCAACTGCATGGCAATGGAATTTCGCAGGTGGTAACCCCCCTTCCTCGTCTCTGCAAAACCCCACCGGCATCTGCTACAATACACCCGGCACCTATGATGTGACTCTTACCGCACAAAACGATTATGGAAGCAATACTATAGTCCTTCAGAATTTAATAAACGTTTATGCAGCTCCTGCAGCGTCCATAACTGCTGCAGGCAATGTGCTCACGACCACCGCAGCCGCAACTTATCAGTGGTACTTCAACGGACAACCTATTTCAGGCGCAACATCGCAGTCTGACACAGCATTTCAATCCGGAATTTATTCAGTTACCGTCACAAATGCTGCAGGCTGCAGCGCCACTGATGATTATCAATTTTACGCTACGCAGCTTAGTGTGAGTGATAGCATGCTATGCGAAAAATTCTGTATCAATTTTACAGATATGTCTATTAACAATCCGACTTCATGGCAATGGATTTTTGACGGTGGAACGCCTGCTTCTTCCAGTCAACAAAACCCTTCTAACATTTGCTACAATACTCCCGGCTCATTTGATGTTACTCTTATCACTGAAAGTAGTTTTGGAAACGACACTCTGGTACTTCCCGATTTCATCACCGTATTTGCCACTCCATTGCCGCCTGCAATTACAACGAATGGATATACACTTACCTCCGGTTTTGCATACTCATACCAGTGGCAATTGAATTCGATTGATATTGCAGGGGCAACCAATCAATCATACACAGTTACGCAAACCGGTTTTTATACAGTGCTCATCTCCGATGAAAATGGGTGCATAAGTTCGTCATCCATCTACATTGAGATTACCGGTGTTGATGAAGCCACAGATAATTCAGGTATTTCAATTTTTCCCAATCCTTCATCGGGAAAGTTTCAATGTGCAATTTCAAAATAATAGTATCGATGAAGAAGTTTCAATTTATGTAATAAACACACTCGGGCAGAGAGTATTTTCTACTTCAAAGAAAATTTCTTCGCTTGACCGGAAAATAGAAATTGATTTAAAAGATGCTATTCGTGAAGTTTATTTGATTGAGATAAAAACAAAAAATAATTTTATAGTTAAAAAGATAATGATCTCAGACTAAACGCCGATTAAAAAATTTTTAGCACAGCAAACCCCAGGTAAGTAAGAAAAGTTTTTTTTGGAGGACTATGTATTAATATTCCTCATCCCTCCACCCCCGAACAAAAAAATTCGCTTCCTTAGTAGCGCAAATAGAAAGCTACGCAGCAAACAGCGGGAGAGTAAGCGGGAGTTGAAGGATGAACGTGAGGAGAAATATATATTGCACGTTTCAGTTTAAAAGTCATCATGAAAGCGATTTACCTCGTGAGATTCGGTAAACCTGAAGAAGCATTTGAGAACGGAGGAACTTAAGGCATCATAAGAAATATCATTAAAGGTGATTAATTTTTGATTGCTGTTTACTGTTGAGTACTGCCACATACTTTCTCCATTTAATGTAGGCTGACGACTTATTGGGATTTGTTACAAACTTGTAAAAGCATTTTGTTCCGGAGGACGACGTAAAGAATGTTGTAACCCCGGTATAGACATTCAATAATGTGAGAAATCCATTTTTTATATTACCTGATAACGTTCGGGTGCCGCTAAGAAGTGCAAGGCTGTCACTACTCATTTCAATGTATCGTGGACTGCAGTCATCATGCGTATCCTAATGACCTAATTTCAGGTGGTCGTCTTTTTGTAAGAATGAAACAAGCTGCTCCAGCGCATTTTCAAAACACCGACGACAGCTTCTTTAAAAATTCCTTTCGTCATTTTTGAGTTGCCTTCCACCCGGTCAATAAAAATGATTGGAATTTCTTTCATGCTAAATCCGAGGCAATGGGCAGCATATTTCATCTCGATCTGGAAAGCATATCCTACAAATTTTATTTTGTCGAGATCAATTGCTTCAAGGACCTTTCTTCTGTAGCAGACAAATCCTGCGGTAGTATCCTGTACCGGCATCCATGTGATCAAGCGCACATAAACAGATGCGTAATAAGACATAAGTACACGATCAGCGGGCCAGTTCAAAACGCGACCTCCTTTCACATAGCGGGAGCCAATGGCAACATCATATCCTTTCTCAGCGCAGGCATCAAATAATTGCTGCAATGATTTTATCGGGTGAGAAAAATCAGCGTCCATCTCGAAGATAAATGCATAGTTGCGTTGCAATGCCCACTTGAAACCGTGAATGTAGGCCGTGCCTAAGCCATGCTTTTCTTTTCGCTCCTCAAGAAATAACTGACCGGGAAATTTTGATTGAAGCTCCACCACCTTCGTTGCAGTTCCATCGGGCGAGTTATCATCAATGATGAGAATGTGCGTTTGAGGATAACAAGAAAAAATTTCTGTTATGAGCCGTGAAATATTTTCCAACTCATTGTAAGTAGGGATGATGATGATGCTGTTCGAAAGAACCAACGATAAATTTATTGAGGGAGGTGAAATTTTTTAACTCAGTTTTATTTTCATGCGATCACGGATCACGCGTATCTTCTCTTTGAAGTCCATGGGAAATTCACTCTTCATGATCCAATCATAGTAACTCGGCTCAAATTTGAAAACTTCCACCACCGCTTTTCCTTTATGCTTTCCGAAGTTGAACATCTCGGTTCCGTTGTCAAAATACATTCGCTTCCCCAGGTCAACAAAGTCACCATCTTTGGAAAGCTCGTGGAGAAAATCCATGTCATTCTTCAGTGCTGCGGGATAACGATCCAATTGGGATTTCAGTACCTCAAAAGTTGCCTTCACATCTTCCATGGCGTTGTGTGCGTCATCCAAACTTTTTCTACAGTAAAATTTGTACGCGGCAGAAAGTGTGCGTGGCTCCATGATGTGGTAAATGCGCTGCACGTCAATGAGCTTGCGGTTTGACAGATCGAAGATCACACCGGCACGATGAAATTCTTCAAGCAAAATGGGAAGATCAAATCGAAGTGAATTGAATCCGGCAAGATCACAGTCATCGAGAAAAATGAAAAAAGTTTTTGCAATCTGATCAAACGTTGGAGCATCTTTCACATCCTCATTACTGATGTGGTGGATCGCTGTGACAGCGGCAGGAATCGGCATCATCGGGTTCACACGCGTTTCTTTCTCATGAATGTTTCCGTCGGGCATTATCTTGATGGCTGCAATTTCTACAATACGATCCTTTGCCACGTTGGTTCCGGTGGTTTCCAAATCAAGAATGGCCAGGGGTCGTTTTAGCAGTAATTCCATCTATGAGTGACTTGTAACAAAAGTAGCGATCTCATTCAAATCCATTTCACCGAAATTTCCTGAACTCATCATCAGCAAATTTTTTTCATTCCATGATTGAGCAGCAAGGAAATTTCTCAATCCTTCTTTTCCTGTAAACACATGAATCGCCTGGTCGCCAAAAGATTTTTTGATGACTGATGGATCGAGTGGCTGCATACGCTTTAGCTCAAATGTGTGTGCATTGCAGAAAATTATTTTGATGTCTGCTTCCTGCAAAGAGCCAAAATACTCGGTGAGAAAATCCTGGTTCAGGCTGCTGAAGGTGTGCAGCTCAAAACAAGCAACTAATTTTCTCCGGGGGAATTGCTCTTTAACCGCTGCAATCGTCGCTTTGAGTTTCGAAGGTGCATGAGCGAAATCCCTGAACACACTGCATGTTTCGTTTTGAATTACCAACTCCAATCGCTTTGCCGCCCCGGAGAAATCTTCCATTGCCGCTAAACAATTTTCTTCTTCAACTCCCAGGCATTTGCATACTTCAACGGCTCCCATCATGTTTTGAAGATTGTGACGCCCAAAAATTTCCAGCGGGATTTTTTGTTCATGGTGAATGAAAAATGTTTTTCCATTCGCGATTTCGAAAGATGGAGTGGCGTATCCGATTTTTTTTATCGCAGTATTCGCAGTTTCAGCGATGCGCTTTACTGTTTCATCTTCTGAATTAAAAATTAAAGTGCCGTCGAACGGGATTAACTCGACAAACTTTCTGAATTGCTCAATGTAACTTTCAAATGTTGGAAACATGTTGATGTGGTCCCAGGCAATACCGCTGATCAACGCAATGTTGGGTTGGTAGATAAGAAACTTAGGAGTTTGATTAATAGCAGAGTCAGGATATTCATCTCCTTCAAGAATGATTACCGGAGCGCTGTCACTCAATCGAACGGTGATATCAAATCCTTTCACAGCAGAGCCTACCATGTAATCGAAGTCGCGATCATTTTTTTTCAGGATGTGCATCACCATTGCAGTGATCGAAGTTTTACCATGACTTCCACCGATTACCACACGCGTTTTATTTTTTGATTGCTCATGCAGGAATTCGGGGAATGAAAAAATTTTTAATCCTAATTTCTGCGCTCTCAATAACTCAGGATTATCCGCTTTTGCATGCATCCCCAGCAGCACCGCATCAATATCGCTTGTGATTATCGAAGGATTCCATCCCAATGTTTCCGGAAGCAAATTGTAACGCGAAAGGTTACTTTTTGCGGGCTCAAATATTTCGTCATCAGAACCTGAAACATCATATCCTTTCAAAGCAAGAGCAATAGCAAGATTGTGCATAACACTTCCACCGATAGCTATAAAATGAACCCGCATAATATTAATTTTGACAGTGCAACAAAGAGAAGTAGATTTGCGTTAAAATAAAATATTCAGAGAGAAAGAATTTACAAACTACTCAAAAGACCATGAAATTCTCCTTCGTTCGATTATTTGCGACAGCAGCAGTGGTTATTGGAATGATGATCGCAGTTTCATCATGCGGTACTCAAAGGATAGGCTGCCCCGGCGCCATCACGAAAGCCCCACAGGAAGCTCCTGCGCATAGCTAATCGCGATTCGCGTATCCCGATTCGCGACCTTAATCTGTGATTTCCGATTAAATTTTTTTGTTTGGATGATCTACTTGACGCGGAACGAGTACGTGATCGTGCCGGATTGCTCTTCTTCCGCAGATAGATCAGCACTCACTTTCGTTTTCAGCGCAGCATCTTCAGCTAATTGAAAAAGATACGGATCGCTTGTTGTTGAACCTTTCGTTGTTGCCTTTGCCGAAATCACATTTCCCTTCCTGTCTGCTTTGATGACAACAACCACACGTAAAATTTTAGGTAAGGTGTCATATATCAGAGGGAAGGAAATAATTTTTCGACCAGTCATTCCCAATCCGATTCCGATGTTTCTATTGTCAAGAATTGAATCAGGGTGATTTTTTAACACCTGATTTTCTTTTGATTGCGCCCACAGACCTGCCGGGAAACAAATAGAGAGAAGAAGAATTTTAACTGCTTTCATTTCACTTGGTGACAAATAAAATTCTCACTTCACTTTGAAAGAATAAGTGATGGTTCCGAACTGCTCCTCTGCAGCGGATGGATCAGCATTCACTTTTGTTTTTAGTGCAGCGTCTTCCGCCACCTGAAAAAGATAGGAGTCAGTTGTTGTCGAACCTTTTTGCGTTGCCTTTGCCCATACCACACTTCCCTGCTTATCTACTTTGATGTTCACCACCACGCGACCCGTCTTTTGAGAGTTGTCAATGATAGTTGGAAAGAAAATAATTTTCCTCCCACTCATTCCTAACTGAGGTCCGCCTCCTGAACCGCCGGGTCCGCTATTACCCATACCCGGGTTCCCACTGTAACTTGTTCCGTTCACATCCCCATTTGGCTTGCCCTGGTCACCCTTCACACTTCCGGTTCCTTCGCTTGTGCTGTTGTTCGCCTGAGTGCCGGGATATAATGCTTTGGCTTTTGGCTTCGGTGGTGTTGCTGCCGGAGCATTTTTCTGCGAAGTTTTATTTGATTCATTTTTTAATACTGAAGTATTTTTTTTCTTATCCTCTTTCTTAGCCATCACCGGCACATCTTCTTTGGTTTCCTGCGTGAGGATGTTTTCATCTTTTTGTTTGGAAGATGGTGCAGAAGTTACAGGTGATGGTGCCTGCAATTGTTCAGCAGTCCCCTGGGGTTGAATATCTCCTGAACCAACTTCCACCAAACCAAGGTTTACAAACACTCCTGAATCACTCAGGGGCGGAAACGGTGGCCTCAAAACCAAATAAAGAAACAGCAACAAAAGAGCCGCATGAAAAGTAATGGTGAACAAAATGCTTTTCAATCGTGCATCACGATTCTTCCTCGAATTTTCAAAATCAAAAGATGGATTCACATCCACTGCATGCTTCAGAAAATTATTTTGATTGAGCGCAAACATGTGTGATTTTTTATTTTACAATTTCAACCGCACGGGGTTACAAATAAAATCTTTTACCAATTCTGATTGACAAATTTAATGCTACTTCTCCGTGTTCAAATCATTGATCGTGAATTCCCGCAGTACTGCGGGGTGAATCGTGTATCGTTATTTCTTCGCTTCTGTTGCCAGAATCATTTTCGCATGCAGCTTCGTACCGATGTCAATCACATCCACTACATCCTGTATTGTAAGAAGGTTGTCTACCCGTAACACAATGGTTGGCTCATTGCTGCTGGCAACTTTTTGGGATAGCACACTTTCCAAGTCAGGAAATGCTACCGGCTTGTCATCCACCGTGTAATTCAAAAACTTGTCTACTGAGACCTTAATCATTTTCTTTGAAAAGGTTTGCTCACTGCTACTTGATTTCGGCAGCGTGAGTTTTATCACGGAGGGATTCACCATCGTAGAAATGATGAGAAAGAAAAGCAGCAGCATGAACATGATGTCGTTCATGGCAGATGTAGCAACTTCTGCCCTCAGTCGGGTAGTCCGGCGCAATCTCATGTTGTAGGTTCTTGAATGAGGTCAATGAAATCAACGGCATTCTGTTCGAGCATGTAGGCTACGCGATCAATCATGCTGTTAAGCAGGTTGAAGCAAATGAACGCAAAAATCCCGACGATCAATCCCGCAGCAGACGTGATCATCTTCACATATAAGCCACCGGCAATCACATCAATGCTTATGTTTTTCTCCACGGCAATATCGTAGAAGATTTTTATCACACCCACTATTGTTCCGACAAATCCCACCATCGGTGCAATACCTGAAATGATGCCGAGGATGGTCATGTTTTTTTCAAGCTTGTAAATTTCGAGTTTGCCTTCGCCTTCTACTGCCGACTCCACTTCTTTGATTGGTTTCCCGATGCGCTTGATTCCTTTCAACAGCAGGCGTGAGATGGGAGTGTTCGTATTTCTGCAGAGAGCAAGAGCAGCATCCATTTTTCCGTTCAGTAAATAATCACGGATATTGCTCATGAAGTTCTGGTTGATGCGCGATGCACTGCGAATCACGATGAACCTCTCCACTGCAAAAAATACAGCGAGCACCGAGAGAATACCAATGGGAACCATGACCCATCCGCCCTTCACAATCAGGCTCAGAAATGTAAGCGGTTCCTGTGTGGGCGTTGGATTTTGAAACGTGGTTGCTGACTGCGTAACGCTGTCAATAACGGCCGGGACTTGAAGTAATAGAGTCATAATTGAGGGGTGCTAACGGATCGGGTGAATAATTATTTTCAGCTGCGAGCAAATATATCGGATTAGCTCCTGCACTCATGAGATACAAGTCAACACTGTGGATAAATGATGTAGGGGAATGGCTACAACGGATTTGGCAGTTGGCAGTTGGCAATTTGCAATTTGCAATAGTTTCGTTATAAATGCAGGTAGAAATTTCCCAGGAGTTCCATAAACTGCTTCGTGAAATTTCCCTGATGATCTTTAATGAAGAGCGTTTCAGGTTTTATTTCGGGGGAAGGAAAAGATCCAAAGACCATCACGCAACGAATCACTTCACGCTCCGGCTGATCACTGATCAATAATTTTTGATGAACAAAAAATTCATGCCTCATTGCTGCTGAAATAAATTCTTCTGATTTGCTGAAAGGAAGCAGCACAGCAAATTTTCCCTCAGGATTCTTCAGTATTTTTTTTACCGCACTCAATAAATCTGCTGCCTTCAGGGATGTATCATGCCGCGCAATATTTTTTTGTGGCGAAGAAGATTTCAATTGATTCTCAAAAAATGGCGGATTGCAAATGATAAAATCATATTTCTTACCGGCTGAAAACCTTTTTACATCGGCATGAATAACATGAACCCGATCTTTCCACGGGCTTGCTTTGATATTCTCTTTCGCCTGCAAAAAACTTTCTTCATCCAGCTCAATTGCATCAATTACTCCGCCTGATCGTTGCGCTAACATCAATGCCAGCAATCCTGTTCCTGTTCCGATGTCGAGAAAATTTCCTTTCATGGGGATAGGGGACCAGGCACCAAGTATGCACGCATCGGTGGTGACTTTCATCGCACAGCGATCTTGCTCGATACGGAATTGCTTGAATTGGAAAAAGGAATTTGACATTGAAATAGTCGCTTCGCAAATGTCAGATGCCTTCTGCGCTTATTGCTTTTACAGGCATCAGCCATTACCCGGATATTATTTCAGTCTTGTAAACTTCATGTAGTTGAGTGAATCGAATTGCAGCGTGAGTGTGTCATCATCAATTTTAACAGGCACTGAAGCGGATTGCTTCGAAATAGTAGTGGTCAAAATCATCTTGTCTTCATCGAATGACCAGGTGCCGCTCTTTTTTCCGTCAGTTTCCTCGGCAATGAAATCACCATCGGTTTTGAATTCCCAACGGGTAGTTTTCATGGATGAATCCCGCCTGGCTTTAAAATCATTCTCCATTTTCTGCAGTGCCACCAATTGCTGCCGAAACATATTGAGCTTGTCAGAATCAGTATTTTTTGAAATGCTATCCTCCAACATCGCAATTTGTTTCTGCGACATTGCCAGCTGCTGCTGATCGGATTCAATTTTCATATCCGACAGTTTCCAGATGCCTGGGAATAAATTTTTTCTATCAGGATGGCAGGAAGTAAATACAAGACTGGAAATTGAAAACAGAAAAAGAAATCTGAATATAGAAGACTTCATTGCCATAAATTATTTTTTGATTTTTAAAAGGGTTGCTTACCAAACTTCTGTTGCATTAATCTTTGTGCAGACAGATGGCAAAGACGCGCGCAAATGTAGCCGAAATCTCAGAGAGAATTGATCTTGTCCATGACCGTTTTGAGGATTTCATTCTCACGTGCTATAGCTTTCTGCTTCAATGTTTCAGCCGTAATGACAAAAGTATTTTTCACGTCTTCGTCATGCAATGCGGCGACATTTATCGTAACATTCAGATAGGCTCCAAGTACCGCACTGCGTGCGCACAAAGCACCTACACCAGCATCGGATACGGAATTAGGATTTCCTTCCTTCGCCATCGCTTCAATCAGATCAAAGGATTCAAAAGCAAGCTCCATCACGCGCAACGGAACTTCAATGGCATTTATCGTTGCATCCTGAATTGCTTTTGTGCGCGCTTTCTTTTCAACATCAGAGTTTTTTGGAAGCGAAAAACTTTCCATGATTCGATTGAATGCGCGTGTGTCTTCATCCACCATCCTGAGTAATTCATCTTTGATCCGCTGTCCTTTCTCAGCCCATTTCGAAAATTCTTCCCACCGGCTTTCCCATCCTTTTTTGTGAGCAGAAAGATTAGCAACCATAGTTCCCAGCGAAATTCCCAATGCACCCATGTAAGCAGCAATGGAGCCACCGCCCGGAGCAGGAGATTCACTCGCTGTTTCATTTGCAAACTCGCGAAGGTTCATTCGCACGAGTTTGTCTTTGGTTGAATCATGAAGCATGTATTCAATAATTTTTTTGTCTGGGTCAAAAGGGGTGAGGTCATCAAGCCCGAGTGATTTTACAGCCAAGCGGATCAATTCCTCGTCACTTACTCCTGCACTTAGCTGCTGCTTAATCAAAAAATATTTGCCTGCATCGAGCATTGCCTTCAGCGGTATCAAGCCCACTAATTCTGATCCGGTGACTCTCATTCCCCTCGAAGAAGCGCTCTTCACACATTCATCAAACGCAACATGGACAGGAGTGATGTTGATGTTGGTGAGATTAATGCTTACCTGAGCAATGCCGTATTCTTCAATGAACCAGCCAATCGCTTTCACTGCTTTCAATGTTCCCGGTTTCACAACTTCTTCACCCTTTTCTCCCGATGGAAGAATCGGGATTATTTTTCTTCCTGCTTCCCGAATGTCGAAGGCGACTGCATTAGCGCGGCGAACGGAAGTTGTATTAAGATTCACATTGTATGCCACCAGAAAATCTCTCACACCGATTACAGTTGCTCCGGACTTTGCGGGAAATTCATCGGGACCAAAATCAGGTTTCCATTCCGGCAACTTAATTTTTTTTGAGAAGCCCTCGTACTCGCCTGCGCGAATGATGGAAAGGTTTTTTCTCGCAGCATTTTCCTGCGCATACTCGTACAGGTATACAGGAACGCTCAATTCTTTGGCGACACGCTCAGCCAGTTTCTTTGCGTACGCCACCGTTTCTTCTATGGTAATACCGCTCACCGGAATGAGCGGGCACACATCCGTTGCACCCATTCGCGGATGCTCGCCCTTATGAGTCCGCATGTCAATCACGTCACCCGCTTTTTTGATTGCGCGAAATGCAGCTTCAATAACTGCATCAGGATTTCCTACAAATGTGACTACTGTTCTGTTTGTCGCTTTTCCCGGATCAACATCGAGCAGGCGAACACCTTCCACAGTTTCAATCTGATCTGTGATCTCTTTAATCTTTACTGTATCACGCCCTTCGCTAAAGTTGGGGACGCATTCGATGAGGGCATCGCTATTCATTTAAAGATTTTTTTTGACAAAGGTAGTGAGGAGAATTCTTGATGTTAAGCAAGAGTCTTCTTATCTTCAGTTTTCAAAATATAGTTTCAGTATTTTTGTTCAAAACAAAATCATGGAAAGTTTATTAGTGCGGGTTAAAAAGAAAGGCGATTCCAAAAAACTTTCTGACATTTTGCATCAACTGTCTTTTGTTGAAAGCGTGGAAATGGTGAATGAAAAAAAATTACTTCGCGAAATTGAAGAGGGATTATTGCAAGTGAAGGCTATGCAACATGGAAAACTCAGGAAGAAAACCCTCGATGAACTTTTGAATGAGCAATAAAATATTTACCATTCCTCTTTTCGATTCGAAGTACAAAAAGTTCCTCAGGAAATTTCCTTCGCTACCAGATGAGATGAAGGAATTACAAAGCCAACTCCTTGGGAATCCTTTTCAGGGAGCAAACTATGGATCAGGTATCTATAAAATTCGCGTCGCAAGCAAAAGCAAAGGCAGAGGCAAGAGCGGCGGTTTTCGGGTAATCACATATCTCATTGACAAGCGACCAACCGGAATAGAAATTTACCTTATTACTATCTTCGACAAATCAGAGGAAAGCACCTTGACCAAGGAGGAGGTAAAAAAAATTATTAAGAGAGTGTTTTGAAAAAGAAGAACTCAGAAATAAATTTTAGTGTAAATCTATGGCGTCATAAAGTCTAAGCCATAGTCAATTTTTTCCCGGTCATAAACTATTGGATCAACACATACCACAGTGTGTAAGCCGCTGGGTCGCTTGACTTTTTGTTTCCTTACTGCTTTCCGAATCTTTACTCCGAAAATTACGATCTGTGAGGTTTTTTCTTCATCATTTGTAACTCGTTGCTGCCTCCCTGAGTCCATCTTCATACGAAGTTGCTTTCACGCGAAATGCTTTTTCAAACTTCGAGGAATCAAAAATGTAATCGTACTTGCTTTGATAAAGCATCTCCACTGCTTCTTTGATGTTGTGATCAAAGATACCCGCCATGCTTACCATAAATTTTGGAAGCACTATGGATTTTGCCTTTGTGTTGAAGGCAGAAGCGGCAATTTCTATCAACCGCTTTCCTGTGAGCACCGGTGATGCGGTCGGCAGGTGCCATATTTGATTGTATGACGACGGATTGTTTGCAAGCAACAGCAATGCTGTTCCTAAATCAGAAGTATACGTGAAGGAATGAAGCGCCCCGGCGTTCACCATCCATTGCGCGCTCTTATGCTTTGCAAGCCGCTCCATCACCATCATGTTGAAAAAACTTTTCTCGTAGCGGGGGCCGTAGAAATCTGCAGCGCATGCGATGATGGCTTGCAGGTTGCCGCGTTTGGTTTCTTCCATCAGCTCCGTTGCAATCTTAGCGCGCACTTCTCCTTTTTTACTCGAAGGATTGTATGGAGTTGATTCCATCATTGGACCCTTCACCAAACCATAAGCATACACGTTGTCGAAGAAAATCAGTTTCGCATTGGCACGCTTGCAAGCTTCAATCGTGATACGCATCACTTTTGGCCAGAATTCACGCCACACCTTTATATCATACTTTGTCCCCGCGAGCAGGTAAACTATGGATGATCCTTTCACAGCCTCATTCACCTGCTCTGCGTCCGTAAGATCAGCAGCGAGCCAACGTTCACCGGCAACAGGCTTTGGATTTCTGCTCACAAGCGTATAAGGAAGATTATTTTTTCGAAGTTCTTTCACCAGTTCATGGGCAGTGACTCCGCCGGCTCCGAGTATTGTATGCATAATGGGAAATTTGATTTTAATTTTTTACGACGAAATTGAAAGGAGGGATATTGCGATGCAAGTTACATAGTGCTTAATTCTTCCTGAAACGAACATTGACGCAAGAGTTAGCAACCAAAGGGGAGAATCTTTATATTTGCATAACACCGATGCGATTTCACTAAAAGAAGTCGCATTTGTTTTTCTCCGCAAGGAGTCCTTTTGGTCAAAAACCCAACCGATGAAGACAACGAAAAAAGTAATTACCCTCGATGAATTCATTTTCCAGAGAGAAAAGGATTTTCCGTTTGCAACAGGTGAGCTGAGCGGCTTGCTTCGCGACATCGCCTTTGCAGCCAAGATCGTGAACCGGGAAGTGAACAAAGCAGGACTCGTGGACATCCTCGGCACTACCGGGATGAATAATACAACAGGCGATGAAGTGAAGAAGCTCGACATCTTCTCCAATGAGCAATTCATTTCTGCCCTGCAGGTAAGCGGGGAATGTTGCGGTGTGGCAAGTGAAGAGATGGATGAATTTCTGCCCATCACGACTGAAGCTTCTAAAAATGCAAAGTATGTGGTCACGCTCGATCCGCTCGATGGATCGAGCAATATTGACGTGAACGTTGCCATCGGAACCATCTTCTCCATCTACAGGCGACAGTCTTTCTTCGGTCCGTGTACGCTTGAAGATTTTATGCAGAAAGGATCACGGCAAGTAGCTTCGGGTTACATCATTTATGGATCGAGTACGATGATGGTGTACACAACAGGCAATGGTGTGAATGGTTTTACCCTCGATCCGTCAATCGGAGAATTTTGCCTGTCACACAAAGACATTAAGATGCCGGAGACCGGAAAAATTTATTCCGTGAACCAGGGAAATTTTTTGAAGTTCGAGCAGCCTGTGAAAGAATACATCACCTATTGCCAGGGTGAAGACAAAGCCACGAACCGTCCCTACTCATTACGGTACATTGGCTCACTGGTGGGTGATATTCATCGCAATCTTCTTTATGGCGGCATCTTCATGTATCCGTCTACAAGGACTTCGCCGCAGGGAAAATTGCGGTTGCTTTATGAATGTTTCCCGATGGCTTTCATTGTAGAACAGGCAGGAGGCCGGGCAACGGATGGCAATCACCGCATGCTCGATATTCAACCATCGGAATTGCATCAGCGCAGTCCTATTTTCATGGGGTCGAAAGCGATGGTGGAAAGAGTGGAAGATCACATTCACCAATTGAAAGTGAGGGAAGCAGCACCTACTGCTGCAGCGCCGGTGATGGCGTGAGCGCTTAAAGAGACGTGAGACTCGTGGATGTGAGACTTGTGGACTTGAGATATTTGATTAGAAGAAGATATGCCTGATATTATTTTAATCGGGAGCGCGAACAATCATTTCAATCTTCTTCAAACATTCCTTTCCTTTCTTCCAGCATCTTCATATAGCCAGTATCTTCTTTCAGATTAAAACCCTGAGCGGCGCTCACGGCAAGTTCATCGCAGCGCTCATTTTCAAAATGCCCGGCATGGCCTTTTATCCAGCGAAATGTGACGTGATGCCTGCGGTACAATTCCAGGAATCTTTTCCACAGATCAACGTTCTTCACTTTATTCCAGCCCTTCTTCTCCCATGAAAAAATCCATCGCTGATCAATCGCTTCTGTAATGTATTTCGAATCGCTGATGATGATCACGTTGGAGCCATCTTCCTTCAGCGCTTCCAATCCTTTGATCACCGCCATCAATTCCATCCTGTTATTCGTGGTTTTTAAAAATCCTCCTGAAAGTTCTTTCTCATGGTTTCCATAGCGAAGAATTGCGCCGTATCCGCCGCGCCCGGGGTTGCCGCTGCATGCGCCGTCGGTGAAGAGGTAAATTGTTTTCGGTGATTGTGTGATTTCCTGCTTCTTCATTGGTGATAAAGGTGGAGAAATTTTTTTTGCGCACAAGCACAAGGTACTGTCTCACATTGCACCTGCGCTAAGACTTGCGCCAGTGGGGTTAAGGGCAATAAATCTATTCCCAATGGATAAACTAAATTCGTGAAAGAATTTATTTATTCAGACATGAAACAGTACTCCTCCATTTTCCTCTCCCTTATTTTATCGCTCCTCATTTCACTTCCATTTTTCATTCTTCTCCAAAGGGAGTCCTCTGGACAAAAAAATAAAATTGAAGTTAAGAAGGAAGAAGGACCAAGCGATTGGTTCACGATGCAGCGCGCTTTCCCTTATGGAAAAGTAGATTACGATGCATACAAAAATGCATTGGTTGCAAAGGCGACGATGGCTGCTCCGAATTCGTTACGGGACTATTTGCAGTGGCAGCAAGCAGGACCTACCAACATCGGCGGCAGAGTTCAGGACATTGAAATGGACCGGAGTAACACGCAAACAATTTACGTCGGTGCTGCATCCGGCGGGGTTTTCAAATCTAATGACGGCGGAACTTCATGGACTTCCATCTTCGACGCGCAACCAAGCTTATCCATCGGCGACATTGCTCTTGCTCCTTCCGATCCCAATATAATTTATGTGGGAACCGGTGAACCGAATTGCGGTGGTGGCTCTGTTACGTATGATGGTGCCGGAGTTTTCAAGTCCATTGATTCAGGTGCCACATGGAGTTATGTTGGGTTGGATTCAATGCGCAATACCGGAAGAATTGCAATTGACCCCCAAAATCCGGATCGCGTTTTTGTAGCCACGATGGGTGATCTTTTTTCAAACGGAAACCATCGCGGCGTTTACCGTACTACCGATGGCGGACAAACGTGGGAACAGGTTTTATTTGTGAGTGATTCAACGGGTGCCATTGATCTTGCAGTGAATCCTGATCATCCTGATACTCTATATGCATGCATGTGGGAGCGTGTTCGCCGGTTCACCTACGAGCATTACGGAGGAGTCACCTGCGGAATGTATCGCTCGTATGATGGCGGAGATACCTGGACAGAATTAACCAACGGACTTCCCACTACAAGTGTGGGAAGAATCGGCATTGATATTTCGCAGAGCAATCCGGATGTGCTCTACGCAATTTATGCTGATAAGAATGACAATGTTTCATTCAAAGGAGTCTTTAAAACCACCGATGGCGGTGATTCGTGGACCGAAACAAATGACAATGCTTTGGGGAGCATGTTTGCTTCTTATGGGTGGTGGTTCGGAAGGATTAAAGTTGACCCCACGAATGATAATAATGTTTTTGCCATTGGATTTGAAACCTACAAAACAACAAATGGCGGAGGAAGCTGGTCGGTAGCTTCAGGGAGTAACCATGTGGATCATCATACCTTGTACATTCATCCGCTCAATCACCAGCTTATTTATGATGGTAACGATGGAGGCGTTTATAAGTCAACGAATGGCGCCGGATCATGGACCCACATCACCGGGCTTCCCATCAACCAGTTTTATACGAGTGAAATTGATTTCAACAATGCAACGAATCTCTATGGCGGATTGCAGGACAATGGTGTGGTGAGAACGACCACAGGCAATATTAATGACTGGGATGGGATAGTCGGTGGCGATGGATTTTATGTGCTGGTTGATCCTCTCAATTCCAATTACGGCTATGGAGAAAGCCAGTACGGAGATCTCGTGAAAACCACAAACGGATGGGGCTCTGCATCAGGCGCAACCAATGGTATTAATGCCTCGCGTACGAATTGGAACACTCCCGTATGTTTCAATCCAAAAAACCCCAGGTCACTTTACTATGGAGGAAACAAGTTGTTTAAAACATTGAATCGCGCACAGCAGTGGAATAGCTTCAGCAGCGATCTTACGAATGGCTATGTGAACCTGGGGATTACTTATGCGACGATCACAACCATAGCAGTTTCGCCAATTGATACGAATATTGTTTTCGCCGGAACCGATGACGGCAATGTGTGGGTGACACAAGATAATGGCGGCAACTGGACAAAGGTCTCGGATTCACTTCCTCACCGTTGGGTTACGAGGGTGGTGTGTGATCCACATGAGCAGAACACCGCGTATGTTACGGTCTCGGGATATAGGTTCGCTGATGACATTACGCACGTGTATCGCACTACGGATCTGGGACAAACGTGGCAAAGCGTTTCAGGAAATCTTCCTGATGTTCCTGCTAATGATCTCATCGTTGATCCTGATCTCGACTCTACTTTGTATCTCGCAACTGATGCCGGAGTTTTTTACACAACTAATCTTGGGAGCACGTGGTACACACTCGGTTATGATCTTCCTTCAGTGACCGTGACTGATTTGTCTTTTTATCAACCATCAAGAAAATTAGTTGCAGCTACTTATGGCAGATCAATGTACACGGTTGATTTGAGTGTATTCACTCAAGTGGCGCAAGTGCATCAGCCATCATTCAGTGTTTCAGTTTTTCCCAATTTGGTCAATGCGATGTTTAACGTGAAAGTGGAGAATGAATTTGAAAGCCAAAGGGATGTTCAGTTTTCTTTGTTAAATGAAGATGGATATGTGGTTTGGGGTTATGAATCGAAAAACCTTCATGGAGGAATGAATGTATTCCGGTTTTCAGCAAAAGAAATTTTAAAGGGAAGTCCGAACGGAATTTTCTTTTTAAAAACTGTAGCCGGAGGAAAAGCAATCGTCCGAAAAATAATAGTAATGCTATAAAGCTCGGATTATATATAGGGAGCGAACCTGTCACCTTGCTCCCGAAGACCAATCCGATTATTGACATGAGGAAAAAATCCACCAGAGATATTTTCGTATATGTCGTATACAACAAGGATATAGGCGTTTTGCAAACTACTCTTCGTAACCGCTTTTAATAACCGTTAGAAGCATCTTAAACCGTCCGTTCGGCTTTATATAGTTGGGAGTGTGGGCCGGAATTATAATTCCCTCCCCGGTTTGAAGCACATTTGATTTTCCATCAATCATAATGTTTGCAGAACCATCAATTATTTGAGCGAATGTATCGAAAGGAGAAATTTTTTCATTCAGCCCTTCGCCACTAGCAAACGACATTGCACTTACCATTCCTGTTGCCTTTTTCATGATTGATTTGCTTACAACGGCACTCTCCTCATACTCTATTAATTCCAAGATGATGTGGGCTGTGGCTTTTTTAAGTTCCGGGTCAACATTTTTTCCAACGTTTTCAAGTTCGGTGGTGTCCATAATCCTGTGATTTTATTTTTTTATATTTTTCAAGTGAACATTTTTTTTTGAAAGAAGGCTCATAGCGCTGCAATTATTGCCAGTAGCTCGTCTTTGGATTTGCCAAGTTTGATCTGAAGCCTTGCAAGCATCTCATCTTTCTCACCTTTTTTAAATGACAGCTCAGCGTAAGTGAGACCAAATTTCGTTTTGAGTTTTTCTTTCTGTTCCATCCAGTTGCCCTGTACTTCTACTGTTTTTGCCCGCTCAACCAATCTGCCTTTTTCCATCGCTTTTGCTTCACTTGTTGTACGCATTGGATGAGTTTACCCAATGAAAAAAAATTATTAAAACAAACGTACGCCCTTGTGCGGACAGAATTGTTACATAACTTTTTAAAAATGTTACATGATTCACACTTCATGTCTTTTAATTCAATTATCATCGTATTGGCGCCTGCATCATGCTCTTTGAGCTAAGCCTGATTTATAAGGCATTTAAGCAATTAGAACATGTGGTTGAGTTCGGTGCGATATCATTCTTTGCAGAGACGCCGGATACACAGCCAACAGAGAAAAAGAAGCTGCGACCTCTGCTGGTTGGCTTGACGTTGTGAAACCGTTTTGTTTAGTAAGTAGTTAGAGGCTTCTGAATAACCGATTGTAGAAAGAAAGCAAATGAATTGGACAACGATTCTGATAATCCGTAGCGGGAACTCTTATGGAGAAGGACTCCGTTAGAATCGTTTTTAAATAGGCCCTAAAGAGGATGTGGCTTGCTTAATCATGAATAAAATACCCTCTTACAAAGGCAATTCTTTCATTACCATTCATATTATCAGCATGCTTGACCTCAATTTTTATATTTTCAAATTGATGATCAACTTTTAACGAGCTTAATAATTCATTTTTGGCAGTATTTGGTCCGAATAGAACTACCTCCGTATAATTCATAATAGTATCTCTTAGCTTGCTGTAGTAACCTGAGAGTTGATGGTTTTCTTTAGCGTGAATAAGATTCTCAGGCTGGTCCAAATGCTGTTCTTTTTCCAGGGATGATATTTCTGATTTCACGCTATTTATAGCTATTGTACCATTGGTTATTTCCATTACATGAGCAATAGAATGATCCAGCCAAATGCCCATGTGTTTTGATGTTTTCATTGGTGATTGCATTTAATTTTTGAATTCATAATTGTTTTTTTCAGTTCACGTGATTCTCCTCAATTTCAGGAGTCTGTTTTTAGTTTTGAATCTGTTTAATCGCATTCGCTCTTTATATTAGTAAGGACCATTTTAAAGCACCCGATTGCTTTTATGCTATATGTTTCAAAAGCCGGTATAACGATTCCGTCCCCGGCAAGGAGCAAATTTGATTTTCCGGTAATTACTATATCAGCTCCGCCTTCAATTATTTGCGCGTAGGTATCGAACCGGGAGGTGTTTTCTGTCATTACTTCGCCTGAGTCAAATGACATCAGACTTATATCGCCCGTTGACTTTTTCAGAATCGTTTTAGTAACCATAGGATTATTTGATAATTGCTCTTTAATGATTTCAGTCTCTTATTGCTTTTTTCCTGAAGTTATTTTATACCATTGATGCAATTTCACGATGCAAATTTCCGCTCATTTAACCTTAAAATGTTACATAATTTTGAGAAAATGTTACATCATTCACAGATCATACGTATGTTTTGCTAATTTGTTTTCTTTTCTGCTTAACCGGACAAGCCAAAATCAAAAGACGAATTCTTAAGGTGGCAAGAATCAAAATTGCGGGGAAAAAATATTCAGGCAAACGTGGCAGGATGCGAAAAGCTATGCAGGATCGCTCTCCTGTTCCTGCAGCTCAAATCCCCGGGCGATAGCCATTTCATTTTTTATGCTGACATATAGCTTTTGAATTGAAGCCCTGGTTCACATATAAAATGATAAGCAAAAGAAAGAAGCCGCTCCAGTCAATATGCTGAAACGGCTTCTCTTCATCGCGCCAAATTTGGACAGGCGCCTTACGGTTAATAATTACGTATTATAAACTGATTTGGCTGCGATGATTATTAACAGGCAAGTTCCGGAAATGATGATTTTCCAAACTTCATTGATCAAACAAAGATACAGTCATGATACATCCTGATTGTTACACAATTCTTGAAAAGTGTTACATGATTCACACATATTGCATCCCGGAATAAGTAATTATCTCCCTATACCCTGACCAGGCGGAGTTTGAGTCATACTTTCTACATTTGCTGATGTACCAGGCAGAAAATAAAGACCTGTGAATCATGTAACATATTTCAAGAATTGTGTAACTTCTATTGACATAAAGGCATCACCTTTGACCTGCCGATCCAGGGTATTTCTCCCCCCCACAAAAGCCCATTAATGAATACTTCAAAAAATGTTTTTTTAGTTGATGATGACACCGATGACCAATTATTTTTTATTGAGGCCCTGAGCGAAATAAAAAACACAACGCTGTATGGAGTAGCCAACAACGGAAAAGAAGCACTTGACAAGCTTGAAAATTATCATGAGCTTCCTGACCTGATTTTTATGGACATCAATATGCCGGTGATGAACGGAATTGAGTGTTTGGCTGAATTAAAAGAAAAGCCGTGGATGAGCCATATACCTGTTATCATTCTTTCAAGCGATATAGCTCACGCTGATGATGCACGTAAACTCGGAGCAAAGGCATTCATTAAAAAGCCATCGGACTTCACAACCTTGCGCGCCAATCTTGCTCAAATGATTAATCTCGATTTTGCTGTCAGCTATGGAACAGCAAATCAACTGTTTCCCGCACAGCAATCTCTGTCTTGACTTTTTTTAGATTACTGAGGCCGGAATAATCAGCTCTTCATATCTCTATTAGGAGTCATTATACAGCGCAAGGCATTCTGAGAGTGAAGTTAGCCCCATAAAAAACAGTGGAATTGCATCAAAAACCCCTCAATGTGTGAATTATGTAACTTTTTTCAGAAATTATGTAACACTTTTATTGTTATGAGTACTGATTTTTACCGGCAATAATTTGAAATTCTCAATTGAAGCGCGGCTTCATTGATTTGATAATTAAACTCAATAGGGATGAAGACAGTTTCGTCTAAAACAGCAATAGTTATAATTACTATCTTTCTTGTGATATCAACAAGGCAGTTTCTTCAATGCACCAGTTCATCAGCCAATAAATCATCAGACTACTTTAATCAAATTGATGACCCTATTGCATCTAACGCTCAAAAATTACTCATAGAAGGCGAGCAAACATTTCGCTTCGAAACTTTCGGTGATGAAGCCTATTGGACAGATGAACTTCAATTGAATAAAGCTATAGCGGGTGAAAAAAATGGTGGCGTAGGAACAGGGCTATCACCTAAGGCCGCATTGGCAGCAGGATTGAAGGTAGATATGGATGTTATACCGCCCGATGTAGCTGCTAATTTTCAGGCCGGCAAAGTAAATTTAGACGATCCGGCCGTTACACTCAAGCTTTTACAGATTGATGCTGTGGTGGGAGTAAAAGGAACTTTTGATGATAACAAGCGCCTTATTTCCATTGGGCTTACCTGTGCATCGTGCCACTCAACAGTAGATAATGCATTTGCTCCGGGCATAGGTCATCGCCTGGACGGCTGGGCCAACCGCGATTTGAATGTTGGAGCCATTGTATCCATGGCTCCTGATTTAAAATCTTTCACTGATGCCCTGGGTGTTGATATGGCCACAGTAAAAAAAGTTTTGGCAAGCTGGGGCCCCGGCAAGTTTGATGCATTACTAAATTTAGACGGCAAGGCTTTTCGTCCCGATGGAAAATCAGGTGCGACTTTAATTCCGGAGGCCTTTGGACATGCAGGAGATAATAACCATACCTGGACGGGTGGCTGGGGTGACGTTACTTACTGGAATGCCTATGTTGCAAATCTGGAACTACACGGGCAAGGGAATTTTTATGACGCCCGGTTTAATGATGCTAAACAGTATCCTGTAGCAGCTAAAGCAGGCATCGGAAACAAAAGTAATTCTTCCGATGTGATCACGAACAAGCTTGCCGCCCTGCAATTTTATCAATTGGCGATACCTGCACCCAAAGCACCCGATAGTATTTACGATAAGAATGCAGCACAGCGTGGCATGATCGTATTTAACGGCAAGGCAAAATGCGCAAGCTGTCATGTTCCTCCTCTTTTTACGGAACCCGGCTGGAATACACACAAGCCATCGGATATAGGCATTGATGATTTTCAGGCCAACCGCTCGCCGGATAAAACTTATGTTACGCAGGGATTAAAAGGGTTGTGGACCCATACGAAAGGCGGCTTCTATCATGACGGGAGATTTGCAACATTGATGGATGTAGTGAACCATTATAACGATTTCAAAAAACTCGCTCTAACGGAGGCGGAAAAAAAAGATTTAGTTGAATATCTTAAGTCATTGTAAAAGCAACCAAACTGACGGAATGAGTCTCTATACACTCCTGCATACAGGGGCAGATTATCCGGGTAACTCTCATTTGGCATTTATAATGCATACTTTGGTTTAATAAAAATAGTAAGTTCATGCTGAAAGTTAAGAAATCTCCCAAAGGAGTCCTCCAGGCAAAGGCTTCCAAATTTAAATTCCCCAAATCTCCAACCGGTATTCAAGGCCTCGATGATATTACTTTTGGGGGCTTGCCCACAAACCGCCCCACTCTTTTGTTGGGCAACACAGGTTGCGGAAAAACCATTATGGCTATGGAATTCCTGGTAAATGGAATTGTACTGTTTAATGAACCCGGCGTATTCATGGCCTTTGAAGAAAAAACGGATGAACTGGTAGTGAATGTAAAATCATTGGGGTATGAGATGAGTAAATACCTTGAGGAAAATAAAATATACCTCGAGCATATAAAGATTGATCGGAATGAAAGTCTTGAAACAGGCGACTATGATCTCGAGGGCTTATTTGTCCGGCTTGAACAGGCAATTGATAAAGTGAAAGCGAAGCGAGTGATTCTGGATTCTCTTGACACACTTTTTTACGGCTTCGATTATAAGATGCTCCGTGCAGAATTTAAAAGACTTTTTTCGTGGTTGAAAGAAAAGAAAGTAACCGCAATAATTACGGCAGAGATTGGTGATACCTTTCTTACACGTCACGGCCTGGAGGAATATGTAGCCGATTGCGTAATAGTATTGGATAACCGTGTAACAAATCAAATTGCTACGAGGCGATTAAGGATCGTCAAGTACCGTGGTTCTGTGCATGGTAATAATGAATATCCTTTTATAATTGATGAAAAGGGAATTACTGTTTTCCCCATTATAAGTGAAGCGATCCTCCAAAAATCAAGCTCACAAAGAATATCTTCAGGCATTAAAGAATTAGACGAAATGCTGGGTAGAAAGGGATTTTACATTGGGAGCAGCGTTCTTATATCAGGAACTGCCGGTACAGGCAAAACGAGTGTAGCGGCGGCATTTGCATATAGTGTTTGCAAAGAAAAAAAACGTTGTCTATTTTGCGCCTTTGAGGAAGCGCCAAACCAGGTAATAAGGAATATGAACTCTATCGGGTTTCATTTAGAAGACATGGTTAAGCAGGAAATTTTGACTTTCTATTATTCAAGGCCTACTTTACAGAATCTTGAATTGCATTTTATTGCTATTAAGAAAATGATAGAGGAGCTAAATCCTGCTGTTGTAATTCTTGATCCGATTACAAATTTAATGACTGAAGGACCCAATAGCGATATCCGGTCAATGCTCACGAGGTTTGTAGATTATTTAAAGACCAAGCAGATAACAGTCTTGTTTACCGCGGCAATCACTGTGGGGTCAATAGAACGAAATCCAAGTGATGAAGGAATATCATCCATGGTAGACACCTGGGTAATGGTTCAGGACATAGAGGTAGAGGAGGAACGCACCCGAAGCTTGTGCATTATGAAATCGAGGGGTATGCTGCACTCCCACTATGTACGGCAATTTAATATTTCAAGCAAGGGAATTACTTTAACTCCTATCGTTAGAAGTGAAAAAGAAGGTGTAGGTGGTCCCAAAAGAATCGCTAAGGAGAATAAAAATATATCCACCGTTAAAAACCAGAATGAGTTTAAAGAAACCGCACGTTAATTAAAGAGCAAAAAAACTGTAAAGCTCATTTAAAAATTTTATTTTATAAATAAGCTGACGACAATGTCCAAAAAATTACCTGACAATATAAAAGCAGAAGCTGAACAGGCGGAAGAGGAAAAGTATGTTCTTAGGTTATTTGTCACCGGCATAATGCCCAACTCACTCCGTGCGATTGAAAATATTAATGCAATTTGTGAGAAATACTTAATGGGCAGGTATGACTTAGAGATCATTGATATTTATCAGCAGCCCTCTTTAGCTGTAACAGAAGAGATAATTGCTGTACCGGTTCTGATAAAGAAGTTTCCATTACCGGAAGAAAGAATGATTGGCGATTTGTCAAATACCGAAAAGGTTCTCAAAGGACTTCACATTGTGTAATTAATTAGATTGTAAACAGATGAAAAGTATTAAGGAAGTTTTCGAAGCGGACGATAGGTTGAACCGGGAGAATAGCGAGTTCCAGCAACAACTATTGGGAGCGAAGGAATCTATTGATGCAATTAAAAGAGAAAATATTGATGCATTGGTTATCGCTGATAATAGAGACCTGAAAGTTTTCACAGAGGAAACAGCCGATAAAATATACAGGCTTTTAATTGAGAGAATGAATGAAGGAGCTATTATCCTGCATGCAGACGGAACTATTCTGTATTCCAATTCTTATTTTGCAAACATGGTGAATCTGCCTCTGCAAAAAGTAATAGGAATAAAATTAATAAACTTTATTAATGATTCTTTCAAAGAGCGCTTTGAAGCCTTGCTTAAGAAAGCCACGGAAAATGCTGCAAGGGAAGAAATGTACATATATAGAAACGATGGTGTGGCAATTCCTGTGCAGATGTCTGCGAATAATTTGTTGCTGGGTAACAGTCTTGTTTTAAGTATTATTCTTACAGACCTTACCATTCAATACAAAAACCAGGAAGAACTAAAGGTGAGGACAAGGCAATTAGAACAGAAGAATGTTGAACTCGAAAACGCAAATAAGGAGCTTGCCGTTCAAATCAAAGAGAAAGAAAAGCGCGGAGAAGAGTTAAGCATAGCGAACACGGATGTAAAAGAACTGGAAGAACTCAACAATCATAAAGAGACCATACTTGCTATTCTTTCACATGATTTAAGAAGCCCCTTAAATGGAATTATCGGAATCGCTGAACATCTGAAATCATATTTCGATACCATGGAGGACGATGAAATTAAAATGATGCTCGACACCCTTTATAAATCATCAAGAGATGAGTTGAATATGTTAGACTACTTATTGGACTGGGCAAGGATAAAATACGCATCGGAGGTATTTTCACCTGCGAAGGTTGATCTCTTTCAGTATGTGAATAAAGTCTTTGATACTTTAAATGAAACCGTTATTGCCCGTAACATAAATCTTTATAATGAAGTTGAAGAAAATATAGGTGTTTATGCAGACGGAAAAATGTTACTCTCTATCCTCCAAAACATAGTTTCAAATGCAATAAAGCATACACCTTCGGGAGGAAAAGTTACGGTTACGGCAAAAAGAAAGGGCGATAAAATTATCACCGCGATAACGGACACCGGAATGGGGATGTCTAAACAAGTGCAGGAAAAACTTTTTACTCCGCAAAGAGACCTTCTTTCAAAAGCAAGAAAAGAAAATAAAGGAGCGGGTATAGGGTTATTATTAGTTAAAGGGTTCTTAGAAAAGAATGACGGCGAGATATGGGTAGAAAGTGTAGAAGGGGAGGGGGCCTCCTTTTATTTTGCGTTACCTGCAGACAAGCCGTTAGACAAGGCAGAGAGCAAAGACAAGACCGGATCCTGATTTTGTGTGGGCTCTTTACATGCCGGAAAAAGAGATCAACAGCAAACGCGAAAGCGCCCCGACTTCAGTTCCTGAGCAGCCCCTATAAACATTTGCAATTACCTGTAACAATTAGCAATGCCTCTATCTGATTCATCCGATAGTATTTAAAACAGGAATCCAGTACTCATTACAGATCGTATTTAGCCATAATGCAAGCTGTACAATTCATCAAGGAAATTAAAATGTGTGAATTATGTAATTCCTTTTAAGAATTATGTAACAATGGTTACTTAAATAGTTCTCAATTTTGGCAAAAATTTTAGGTTCATTAAAAAAAACTAAAAGTGAATAGAATTAAGGATAGCCAACCTGACATAACTGAATTTGAAAGACCTGATCCATACATACTTGTTCAGGTCATTAAATATGTACCTAAAGCTGAGGTGCGCAAGGTCGCTCGCAAGAAACTGTCAGAAAATATCACGGCCATGTCAATAGCAACGGGCGAAATAGTTTCGGAGAAAACCCTTCCTTTTGTCACCCTGATTCAGATAATTGATGGTGAAGCGGAGGTCGTTATCAATAAAATAAAGAATAAACTCAAATTCGGTGATGGTATCGTCATTCCAGCCCATACAGCGCATTCCATTAATGCAAATAGTCAGTTCAAAATGGTTTCAACCATTGTCAAGAGCGGATACGAGTTATAAACTCCGGCGAAATTCTTAGGACGATTACAAACAGAGACAGACATTGTAACGATGAGAAACCCGTCTGGCTGTGGCTGAAGTTTGCTAAAACTTACGCAGTTAGGAGAATTAATTGCCAAAATAAAAAAGGCCAAAGTTGCAAATTGGGGTACAATTTTTAAAAGTTGTTAAATACGCTTAATCCTTTGAAAAATGAAAAACGGAGTTCAACAAGCCAAACCTAAAATTCTTAAAAGTAAGTACATACCCACTGCCGAATTTTATAGCCAGATAATAGATAGTCTGGAAGATTATTCAATTTTCACCCTGGATAATGATCTAATAATTAACAGTTGGAATTCAGGCTCCTCAAAAATATTCGGGTATGAAACAGAAGAGGTTATCGGGAAACATTTTGATATAATCTTTACTCATGATGATAAAAAGAACGGAATCCCAAAGAAGGAAGTCGAAACAGCATTAAAGGAAGGGAGAGCTACAGATAACAGATGGCACCTGTGTAAAGACGGGAGCAAATTTTATGCTTATGGACTGGTATTTCCTCTCACCGGTATAGAGGGGGAGATGTTAGGATATGTTAAAATCCTCCGCGACCTAACTGAAAGAAGGAAGTCAGAAGAAGCTATAAAGAAACACGTAAAAGAACTTGAAGAACTTAATACGCATAAAGAGAGCATCCTTGCTATACTCTCACACGATTTAAGAAGCCCGTTGGCAGGTATTATTATGATGATTGAATATCTGAGGTCAGAGTTTGATACCCTGGAGGACAGCGAAGTAAGAGATATTATAGTAAAGCTTCATAAAAAATCAAAAGATGAGCTGAATATGCTGGACTACTTATTAGAGTGGGCAAGGATAAAATACGCATCAGAAGCATTTGCGCCGACAAAAATTGAACTTGTCAAATATGTCAGCAAGGTTTTTGACACTCTGCGGGAAGCCGCTTCTATAAATACAATAAATCTTCATCACGATATTGCAGAAAATACAAGTGTTTTTGCAGATGGAAAGATGTTGCTCTCTGTTCTTCAAAATATAGTTTCAAATGCAATAAAACATTCGCGCAAGGGAGGCAAAATCACAGTGTCGGCTAAAATAAAAGAGGATAAACTTATCGTTGAGATCAAGGATACGGGAATTGGAATGTCTGCAGAAATTCAGGAAAAACTTTTTACCCCGCAAATAGATGCGCTTTCAAAAGAAAGAAAAGAAAATAAAGGGGCTGGTATAGGATTGTTATTGGTAAAGGGGCTTTTAGAAAAAAGCGGTGGAGAAATATGGGTTGAAAGTGTGGAAGGGGCCGGGTCGTCCTTTTATTTTACATTACCCTTGAACAAACCGCTTGATAAAATAGATAGCAGGGAGTCTATTGCTTTTAGTCAAAGTGATTAACGGGGAGGACGGTCATAATTTCTTTTTCCCTTCTCCCGGCAACCTCACATCAACCTCTACATCTTCATCGAACAATAGAATTTTAGCGGTCATGGTTAATGGAACTGCAAGGATGAAACCAAGAGCACCTAAGATGTAACCCCAGAAGATAAATGAGAGAACAATAAGCAGCAATGAAATATCGAACCCGCCTTTCATAAAAAGCGGCTTTACAATATTATCAACTATAAAGTTGATAACGAATACCAGGGCAATAAGAATGAGTGCTTTTACCCAGCCGGATTCCATGAGCACCAGTAATGCGGGAGGAAGTGCGTACAACAAAAACCCCAGGTAGGGAACGAAAGCGAGAAAGAAAGAAAGCACTCCCCATACAATTGCATAATCAGTTCCCAGTATAAAAAACACTATGGTGTTGCCTGCGGCAATCATCAGGTTCATAAGGCCCAGCAATGCAAGATAGCGCATCACTTCGGTTCTGATCTTAGACACTTTTACCATAAAGCTGGAAGCGTTCTCATTCCGATTCACAAACATTTTAGTTAGCACAGGCGCTTCAGCGAGCATTAAGGCCGCAATCACCAACACAATTATAGTCGCACCCAGCGCAGAGCTTAGGGAAGCTAAAATTCCGGTCCCGATTCCGAGAATCTGAGAAGGATCAGGAGTGGCGCCCATGACAATGGAAGAATCAATACCCTTGTCATTAAGATATTGGTTAAAACTGGTTTTCAGGTTTGTAAACTCGCTTGCATAGTCGGGAAGTTTTTTAATCAGTCCTGCCAGCGCTACGCCAAACATTCCTGCAATGGCAAGTCCGCCAACTACTGCTACCAATACGCTGATCACCACGGCTGTGAGGTGTGATTTCCCTTTTGCCGTAATCCATAAAAGCAATGGGCTGAGGGTAAGGGCCACTATCACGGCCATCAGGAGTTGATCTATCAGGGGAGCAATGGAACGAATGCCTGCTACCACAATTATAAAAGCAGCAATGCCGACAAGAATCCTTACCACGTCAGTTTTGTTTGCAGGGTATTGTTGTTTCATAGAGTCGTTGTTATTTACCTTGCCCTCACCCGGCGGCAAAATTTATAAGTTGGAGTTGAAGGGCAGCCGAAGGTACAATTGCCCTGTTAAAATCAGGAATAGAATAAATCCGGCTTACGCATCACATGCCTCTCTAAAATTTGTTAAAGCCCGGGAGTTCAGCAGCTCTTTACAATTTGAAATCTAACGAGATCATCAAGCCCGCGGTTAAGTTGTGCGTTGACTTACGATCAGTAGAATAAAAAAGAACAGGATCTCCGCCGAGATAACTTACTTTAACGTCTTTCTTCTCTACATCATTAAAACCATAATCGAATCGTAACCTCGCCGATAGCACCAGGCCCGATGTCAGGTTGTAGGCACCACCCACAGCGAGAACTCCGCTAAATACGACCGGCTTATACAAATCTTTCGGTTCAATATTGGTGTTTGGATATTCCAGGTCCTCACCATTTACTTCCTGTGCTACGCCCTCAAGAAAATTGAACTGGGGACCTGCCAGCAGGGTGAAAAAGACGGGCTTGGTGTTATCAGAAGTGAGTGACAACATAAGGGGGAGTTTTATGTAGTTCAATTCTGCAAGTGCGTCATAATCCCCCGTGAGGATCGTGTCGTTCAGGAATTCCTGTTTAACAACCACCGCGCTATATGCAGTTGTATCAACGGTGCCACCGGAAAAATTTCCCTTGAATGCCTGCCCTTCACGCGAAAACAAAATATCAATTCCAAACCCTATATTATTATTGACGTTGTAAAGGGCCCCGATTCCAAATGAGAGGTACCCAAAATGGCTTGTATAATCCAATTCATCCCCGGCATCAGCATCATTCTTGTTTAGTAAAAAAGTAAATTCCGGATTGAAGCGAAGCCCGACTTGAAGTCCGGTTTGAGCATAACCGGTTGTTCCCATTGCGAGGCAGAAAGCGGAAATGACTATAAATGATTTTTTCATGTTTAATTGGTTTTAATGATTGTTTGAATGTGACCTGAATTTCAAACGGTACAAATGTGAGGCCTTTAAATTTTAAAGTGTTACATAATTTTAGAAATAAGTTATATTATTCACACATTTTAATACTGAAGCTGATTTCAAATGAAGGATTATCCTTAGAGAGGCAGCAGATTCAACGGTTAGATCGCTGGTTTTCAGAATAAAGGAGGAGATAGTATTGTTGGGAATGATCAGCTCACAGATAGTGAGACAGAAGAAGTGGGAATTATGTAACATAATTATTAAATTATGTAACACTTCCTGATAAGTATGTGCACATATTTGCTTCTTGTGAAAATTCATTCACAATGTAAAATAAAATAAATGAAAAGTAAACTACTAAATGCATTGATAGCAGTTATTCTGTTTTTAATGCCGAATGTGAATTTCGGGCAGTCTGCGCCGGACTTAGGGACCGCTTCCGGTTTTGCGTTATTTACCGCAGTGGGAGCATTTGACAATATAGGAGCATCGTATGTAATTGGTGATGTTGGCACCAACGTGGGGGCCTTTAATGCATTTCCACCAGGGACATTGGTCGGCCAAAAGCATGTGGCAGATCCTGCTTCAGCACAAGCCGCAACCGATATAGATGTTGCCTATAGCTATCTGGACGGAGTTACTTGCGGACCTGTTATAGGAGTCACATTAGGAAATGGCCAGGTTCTTACGCCCGAGGTTTACTGCATTGGGGCAGCTGCAACACTAAATGCGGATCTAATCTTGGATGGAGAAGGTAATTCAGATGCTTTGTTTATCATTAAGATAGATGGCTCTTTATCAACAAGCACTTTCTCAAGCGTTACACTGATTAATTCCGCTTCTTTATGCAATGTGTATTGGCAAATAAACGGTGAGGTCACTTTAGGAGATAGCTCTGTTTTCAGGGGAACTATAGTTGCCAACGGAGCTATCAGTTTATTGGAAGCCGCATCTCTGGAAGGCAGAGGCCTTTCACGCGGCGGAGCTATTTCCCTGCATAATAATTTCGTTACAGTCAGTGAGTGCACCTGTGTGTGTACAGCCCCTGTGATTACTTCTATTGACAGCGTTTGTGGTACCATTGCTTCCATGTGCTGGACTTCTGTCCCTTGTGCTGCATCTTATCTTGTACGATGGAATATTCTGCCTGATCTAACCTGGATTTATACCGAAATATCAGCACCTGATACCTGCCGCCAGTTTACAGATCAATACGGCGATGTGAACCAGTTGCAGGTTGCTTCCATCTGCCAAAATGGTGACACTTTATATTCACCCCTGGTTACGTGGACCAACTACTTAGTATGCGCCGCACCAACAGGATTGGTAGCTTCAAACATTACTACTAACTCTGCGGATCTTTCATGGAATGCGAATCCGGATGCAAATAAGTATGCAGTTTTATATAAGGCTAACGGAACTAAAACGAAGGTTAAGGTAAACGGAACCATTTTGTCATTGACCGGCCTTTCACCTGCCACCACCATTAAATGGAGAGTGAAATCGCGCTGTGATTATTGCCCTCATAATTCATGGGGCACTAATTCACCTTTCACATCCTTCACCACAGCACCTTTCAAAGAGTTTGCTCTTGATCAGCAATCAGCGGGTTCAATGCTTGTTTACCCCAATCCTGCTGATGCAAACTTCACGGTCCGGTTTAACATTGGTTATTCTTCGGAGCAATCTTATACGCTTGCCGTGCAAGACCTCGTGGGGCATTCATTGATGATAATAGAAGGAACACTCAGCGACGGCACATTTTCACAGGATGTTTCTCTACCCAACGGAATAAGTAACGGTATTTACTTCGTAACCGTCATTACCGATGGCAAACAATTCAGAGAACGGATAGTAGTGAATAAGGAGTAGCATCTCATTTCACCCGGATTACAGGAGCCGTCTCAAAAGCTGAGGCGGCTTTTGCATATATAAGCTGAGGGAACAAACACCTGCATTGACGGTTAAAGCAGAAACCCTTATGAAGGGAGACGATATGAGCACATAAAAAAAACCCGTTAAACAATAGTGCTTAACGGGTTTGATAAAATTTGATATATGGTCTAAGATGAAATAACTTCATCTAATTGTTCTCTCGTTACGCCAAGCTTCACCTGGAGCTTGGTAAACATAGTTTCTTTTTTACCGTCCTCAAAGTGCAAATCTGCATCTGTCAGGCTTGTGTATTTTGCCTGCAGTTTTCTCTTCTGCTCATTCCAGTTTCCTGGAGTCGGAGTTGTTGTTGTTGACATTGTTTTTGAATTTAATTCCCTGCTAACCGGCGGGTACGGGTGTAACGGAATTATTACGCACCAAACGTAAGCTCTCTTAAAAGGATAATCGTTACACAATTTTGGAATTATGTTACATGATTCACTGATTTCTTTTACGAGGAGGAAATGTTGCCATGTGAAGGTGAAATTGCACTCTCATACATCAGTGAGCTATTAAAAAGGAACTTTGTGTAGAACTTAGCTTGAAAGGAGAATGAAACCAAGCACGGTTGCTGATTTTTTTGAAGAGTAAGTTTTTTTTATTTTTAACACCTTTAACAGATGTTAACATGGACCCAATCACACTAATCGTCTCTTCTCTCGCTGCAGGTGCGGCGTCCGGATTGAAACCTACTGCTGAGAAAGTTGTCAAGGATGCTTACGAAGGAATCAAGGCATTTATCAAAAAGAAATTTGGAGAAAAAGTTTCTACTGACGATCTTGAAAGAAAACCGGACTCTGAAAGTAAACAAGCTTCTTTGAAAGAAGATTTGGAAAGCGCCGGCGCCTCCCAAGATCAGGAACTGCTTGACAAGGCAAAACAACTCATTAAAATAGTAGAGCAGCACGATCCGGCGATTTACGGTGTGTACTTGAAAGATATTAAAGGGCGCAATCTTGATCTTGATACAATTCAGATAGAAGGGGGAACAGGCGTTCGCATTGAAAAAGGTGAGTTTACTGAGGATATCAAAATTAAAAATGTAAAAGTTACCAAGCCTAACGACTCGCAAAACCCTTCCTGGCGACATTAGAGAAGCATCTGCCCACTGATGTCGCGTCATATAATGAGAGGGTAGGAATACAATTCAATGCCACCCATGTTGGCGGAAACGTAAATATTGGATTCGATCAAGAACATATCGATCAAAAATTCTTCGAACTTAAAGAACTCATTAGATCCCAACCTGAAGCAAATGCACTGCTGCAGAAACCGGATGAGCTTAAACTTGCGATTCGCTTTGAAGACTATGACCAAATCCTGAATGAGATCAAGGATACTAAAGATGAACTTAATCAATTGCATCCTGATCAAACGCTATTGATTTCAAAAAGAAAAATTGCTCTTAAAAATGCTGAAGACAAACTCGTCGAGTTCACAAAGAAAGTCATCGCTACTTATGAAACACTTCAACGATTGTCTATAGACACGGAGCGTTCAAAGCAGGCGAGGAAAGCTTTTGATGAGGGCAGACTTGATGAAGCGATTGCCAAGCTATCAACTCCCGATCTTGATATTGAATTAATGAATGTGAAGAAATCAAGACAGCATCTGCAAAAAGTATTAGAAGAAGAAACTGAGAAAGCCAAACTTGTCGCACAGGATTTTCTCAGCCGTGCCTTGTACCAATCTGCAAAAATATATACACCTGAGATAATTGAACAAACAAAAGAATCATTTACTAAATCACTTGAGGCTTTTAGTTTTTACGATAATCTGTTTGAATTCGGTGTATACCTGCATACAATTGGAAGTGGACCACTGGCTATTCCTTATTATCTAAAAGCGCTCGAAATGCAGGAAGCCGAGAAGGAGGATAACGATATAACCAATACTACATTAATAAATAATCTCGGATTGGCGTATAAAGACAAAGGCGATCTTGATAGGGCTATCACCTACCTGGAAAAAGCACTGACCATTGATTTGAAATTATGGGGAGAAGAGAATCTTAATGTCTCAAGCTGTTACGGCAATCTCGGAATAGCATGGTTAGACAAAGGTAATCTTGACAAAGCTATAGACTACTTTGAAAAGGCATTGGCTCTTGATTTGAAACTACTGAATGAACAAAACTCAAAGGTAGCAACTGATTATAATAATCTTGGAACGGCATGGTGTCGTAAAGGTAATCTTAGCAAAGCTATAAGCTACTTTGAACAAGCATTAGCTCTTGATTTTAAATTATTTGGGGAACGTAACTCAAACGTAGCACGCGATCTTAATAATCTTGGCGTAACGTGGAGAGACAAGGGTAACTTAACTATAGCCATTGATTACCTGCAAACAGCATTGACTATTTCTTTGATATTATTCGGAGAAGAAAATTCCATAGTAGCGAATTCTTACAATAGTCTCGGAGCCGCCTGGAAAGACAAGGGTGATCCTGACAAAGCTATCGGCTGCTTTGAGAAAGCCCTTAGTATTGTTTTGACATTATTCGGCGAAGAAAATTCCACCGTAGCAACTTTTTACAACAATCTTGGAGTGATTTGGAAAGACAAGGGTGATCCTGACAAAGCAATTAGTTACTTTCAAAAAGCACTGACAATTGATTTGAAATTGACCGGAGAAGAAAATCCCAATGTGGTGGACACTTATAACAATATAGGACTTGCGTATGCAGACAAAAGTGATCTGGAAATGGCAATCAGTTTTCTTCAAAAATCTTATGACATTACTGTGAAACTATTCGGAGCACAATTTTCACTATCCGAGAAAGCAAGAAAAAATCTTTCTTACGTGAAGAGTTTGAGGAAATGAATTCTGCCTTATTTTATCTGCCCCTCGCTTGCCAAGTTTTTAGCAAAGATTAACAGCAATTGCAACGAGTCAATTTTGTTTTGTTGTGCGAATGCTTCACGTCCGAAGAAGCAAATAAGAATGATTAGAATTTTTTTCATTGGGGAATATATTGGCCTTGTATTTTAATTTTGTCTCACAAAATACACATATTCCTCCAGCACGGCTATTGAACGGACCGGCCGCGTTCAAAAATTAGGAAGAAGTTATGGTTTTCAATCAAACATTCCCTTAGTAACCCTACCTACCTCCTTACTTCGCCACGTACTCTTCTTTATCGTTCGTTTCGGTCGGTGTGACACCGACCTTTAGAGGAATGGTAAATACTATTGTGAAGCTCACCAGGATGTTACAATCAGGCTAACAAAAGGAGAAATTTTTCCCCACTGTCCTTACTTGGTGAACATACACGACGCTATTTGGATTTTGTACTTACAGTATTAGCAGCTACAAAATGAAAGTAAAACCCTCGTTAACTCTTGCAGGCAAGTTGCCGGAAAGTTTAGGCTTATTAGTTGTAACGAATAGTAAAAAACTAAAACGATGAAAACTTTAATGAAAAAATTTTATCAGTTCGCGATCACCTTAATTCTGCTGGTAATAACACAAATCAGTTGGGCGCAAGATCAGACTTCAACTACAACGCACAGTGAAACCCACACGACTACCGAAACATGGTATGTGCCTGTTTGGGGATGGGCAATTGGAGGAGCCGTTTTGCTCATCATTATTATCGCATTGATAAGCCGCAGAGGGCGCACAGATAAAGTGATTGTTAAACACGAATCATAAGGCAATAGATTAATTGTCTGTCATCCGGGCATTTATAGTCGAAGTGGTGCAAGGGTCTTCTTTATTGGCCGCTTGCAACGCTTTGCGTATTTGATACTATCCAACATCGGCGCGGTTAAGTTTCAGTTCATCTAAGACGCCAGGGGCTTGTTCAGTAAACACCAACAGTGCGAAAAGCAAGACATAGTTAGGGCGCAATTCCTTATTGAAGGCCAACACGCTCTTCCAGATTAATTGTAGAGCTGACAATCTTTAAAAGATAAAGTCCTTTAGTAAAAGCAGACAAATCGGTTGTTGTAGTATTAAGGCCAATTGTTGTTGAAATCGTTTCTCGTTTTAATTCTCTGCCTGTGATGTCGAAAATTATCAAATCGCAATTTTGATTCTCTGAAGAAATAAATTTTATTGTAATCATTCCATTTGTGGGATTAGGAAAAACCTGCAGGCTGTTTGCTACAGTTTCATCGTCGGTTAATTTACAATTAACAGTAACCTTAGTGCCTGATGATGTTTTTGAACAAGACTTTGCGTTAGTAACTATCACTTTGTAGGTCCCTGCTGTTGTAGCAGTATAGTTGTTCAATGTGGCTCCGCTTATATTGTTTGATCCTTTTTTCCATTGGTAAGTTAATCCTGAGCCGCTATTAGCCTGGAGCAAAACACTTCCTCCGGAACAAAATGTTGTTGGCCCTTGCGGTGTGATGGTGGCAGCAGGAAGTGAATTAACTGTTACTGTCACCCCTGTTGATGTTTTAGTACATCCGGAATTGTTGGTTACAATTACTTTATATGTTGCTGAAGCTGCAGGAATATAACTTTGATTGGTAGCTCCCGTAATATTATTGCTGCCCTTTTTCCATTGGTAGCTTAATCCCGTTCCGCTATTTGCTGTCAGCGTTAACGGAGTAACATCTTTACAAAAAGTCGTAGGGCCGGTGCTTGTGATCGTTGCTGTTGGATTATTCCTGTTGATGGTTAGGTTTCGGGGCCCACTGGTGCCACAGGCGTTTATTGCGACCACGGAAAGTGTGCCTGATGCAGTAAAACCTGCATCGTAAGTTACACTTATGCTGTTGGTTCCTTGCCCGCTATTGATATTGGCTCCGGTAGGTGCCGTCCATGTATAATTCACTCCGCTCACATTTGTAACTGTATAAGTGCGCGTGTTACCTGGACATACTTTAGCAGAGCCGCCGGTAATGCTGATGGTTGAAGGCGTTGCCGGCGCAGTTGTACAAGGACTAAGATCAACCGGCAATTCCTGAGTACACGGGATAGTAAAATTTCCTCCCGGCGTCGAGAATTTAATTGTATAAGTACCATTTGCCAAGCCTGAAAATGTCAAAATATCACCACTGTTTGCTCCTTGCCAACTTAGGGTATCATCCTCACTATTGACCAAATAGGCATAATATTGACATGCAGAAGTAGTCGCTTCCACTTTTATTTCATTATTGTCAGCAGAAACGAGATGCCCTGCAATATTGCAATCTGGACCAACTATTATATTATATATCTGCGAACAATCGGTACCGTAATTTCCGGAGAAATCACTTACGGTAATTTCATATTTACCTGCATGCAAACCGGAAACGCTACTCCATGATGCGCTCTCTCCATTCTGGTGGGAAGAATATCCCCATTGATTTGGAAAATAACCTCCTACATAATTAAGTGAATCGTATAAAACAGCTGACCATGTTGTACAGGAACTATTATGTCCGGTAATTTGAATATTGCCGTCAATAGCACCATAACAACTTGCAGGGGTAACAACAAAATCCGCACTGAGATGGCATGATGGTTCCGTAATAGTCACGACTGTAGAAGTACTGTAGACTTCATTATAATAATCCTGTGCTTCAGCCCAAACAGTATAAGTTCCGGGGGGCACATTGTCGAGTGTTAACGTTCCGCTACCGTGGACATTGGTGCTGCCAAACGCAACGTCAGAGCCAAATACTCCCCCAGAAATGTGGCCGGTAAATCCCGTGCAGCAAAGTGTATATCCGGTTAAAGTAATTGTTCCATCATTGCAAGAATAATCGTTCGAGTTAGTGCTGGCGATACCAGTCACGGAAACTGAACCGTGATCTTCAGGTACAATTAATTCTTCATCCCGCGAAACCGCACCGACATAATTTGAATTGCAATAATAAAAACCTTCATCAGGTTGAGTATTATAGCAGTATCCGACAAAAGTAAAATGCCATACGGCTGCTGGAGGCGATGAAAAGTCACCTCCGACATTAAAAGGCATCCATCCGTAATATGTGTTGCCTCCGTATGAAACTGTATAATCAACTTCATCTGTTCCGCCACCCCCCATCTGTAAAATAAAAGTTCCTCCTTCGCATTCCGGACTCGATATTATGTTGACCACACCAGCATTGAAAGGGCAATAAGTTCCATAACATTGTGCTTTCACCATGTGAAATTCTGCACACATCATGCACAGAAGCAAGATTAATTTCAAGTGGATTTTTTTCATAAGGATTTATTTTAGAGTGTGAATTATTCCTTAGGCATCAATAATGGATACGCATGTTATAAGTTTGATTAGATGCAATAGTAGAAAATAATTTTCTCCGTAGGCGTATGTACAAGTGAAAGATTTTATCCAAAATGTTTTGAATTCTTACTCTGTCCGTGGTGACGTCCCGCCGACAAAAAAGCGAACCTTCAATCAAACATTCCCTTACTAACCTTCCCATCTCCTTACTTCGCTATGTACTCTTCTTTATCGTTTGGTTCCGTCAGTGGGACACCGACCATTAGAAGCGGATAAGGTTCCGGTAACTTAATCAAACCGATACCGTACACTCCTGTAATAATACCCCGGTAAAATTTTTGGGAAGTAGCAAATCTCACCAAGCACACACTCTGCAGGACATCCCGGTGCTATACACACTCGCACCCATTCAGATCACAAAAAACCAATCTAAAATGCTTGATCTTAATTTAAAGAATGTAAATGCTGTAGCGATGATAATGCGCTCCATACAGCACGATGTACGCAAAAACATAGTTGCCGTTATTGATGGAGCCTCCGGCATAACAGTAAAGGAAATTAAGTGGATACTGCAATTGGAACAGTCGGTAACTTCAGCTCATTTGAGCATTCTCCGGCAATCAGGAATTGTAAGAATGCAGCGTGAAGGGCGATCAGTCTGCTACTTCATAGATGATAATATCAAACCAATCTCATCACTGATAAATCAATTGGCAACGTACTTTAAATGATTCATATTTGGCATGTCTATGTGAAAGCATAATTTATCAGGAAATCCTCTCTTGAAGGAACGGGCGGTTTTGTCTTCCAGTCAATCTCCAATATCTTTTTTATTGTAGCTACCATATTCATGAAGGAATATGGTTTCACAACATGATAATGGGCGCCCGATGCATACACCTCATTTATGTCCTGCTCAGACTTTGAAACCGTAAACATTATCACCGGAACGTCGCGGTATTTTTCATGAGCTTTTAATTTCTTAAGGCATTGCCTGCCGTCGATCACCGGCATGTTTATATCCAAAAAAATAAGATCGTAAGGGGTGCCTGCATCCATTACCGTAAAAAGTTCAATGCCGTCTTTGGCTCCGGTGAGGGTGTAAGGAAAATTTAATTGCTTCAGCGCATCTGCTAAAAACATGCGGTCATCCTCATCATCATCTACGTGCAGAATTCTTAAGGCAATTGCCTCGTTACCCGATTGCTGTTGTTCCATTTTCCCCCGAAATTGAAAGTTACTGCTATCAAAAATTAAATGGTTGCAGTGTGTGGCTGGCAACAGCATTTAACACTATTCAATAGATTAAGGTATGCTGCAATGCAACATTACAGAAATATTGTTTTACCGAAAAAATTTTTTTTGCCGAACCGTCTCAACGGATCATGCACGGCTTGCAGTCTGTTTAACGACAAAGGTTATGAATATGCTTAAAGTGTGAATTATGTAACTTTTTAGAAGAATTGTGTAACATGGAATACTGCATCGTCAAATATTTTTGTAATTCAGGCAATAGAAAAAAATGAACAACGTCAAAAATGTTTTGCTGGTTGATGATGATCCTGAGGATCAGGAATTTTTTCTCGATGCCCTAAGCGAAATCGAAACGGCAAATTTATATGACCTCGCGCACAACGGAAAGGAGGCCCTTGACATGCTGGAAAACTCTGTTGAGCTTCCGTCACTTATTTTTATGGAGATTCATCTGCCGATGATGAATGGAATTGAATGCCTGACCGAAATAATAAAAAAACCACTGATAAAAGAAATACCTGTTGTAATTATTACTTCCGATACGTGGCATTTGGAGACAGTACGCAAATTGGGTGCAAAAGCATTTATAAAGAAACCCGTTTATATAGATATACTACGGAAGCAAGTTGAGCAATTGATTAACCTGGACTTTATTAAGGATATCCATATTGCGAATCAAACTTTTCAAACCGCTCTTGCGGCATCCTGATACGCAGGGAAACAAATGGAGTGAGAAAAATCGTTAGGCAGGTTCTGCCTAACGATTTTTCTAATTTAATAGATGATCTGAGGTGAGATAATTGCATCTAATTGTGGTCGGGTTATACCAAGTTTATTCTGTAGCCTGGTTAACAACGCATCCTTCTGACCTTCTTCATACTGCAAATCTGCATCCGTTAAAGTTAAGAATCTTGCTTTGAGCTTATTCATTTGCTTGTTCCAGTTTTCTCTTTCAGGACTTTGAGTTGCTGTTGTTGACATTTTTGTTGAATTTAATTTCCCGCTTGCTCGCGGGAGAGGTGTAACAGAATTATTACTATGTAAACGTACATACCCTTTAATGGATAGTCGTTACACAATTTTGGAAATATGTTACATGATTCACGCATTCTCTGATTGCATGCGCCGTAAGTTCCTGAGCTTCTTTTACGCTGTTGTGGAATCCCCAACTTCAATTGTGCGAAAGTTGAGTTAGTTTTTTTGTGATGAATCGCTTGAGTAAGCCGGGAGTATAATTTCTTCTTCAAAAAAAAATTGCGGCAATTTTCTTTTCAGGAAATCGCCGCAAAAAATACTAACAACTAATCCCGGAAACGGGAGATTACTACCTGCAATCCTGAACAATCTCAACTATGATTCGTAACCGCTCTTGATAACCGTTAATAGCATTTTAAACCGCCCGTTCGGCTTAATAGAATTCGGTATGTGGGCAGGAAGAACAATCCCCTCGCCGGTTTCAAGAATATTTGACTTGCCGTCAATCATAATGTGTGCTGTGCCGTCAATTATTTGAGCGTAAGCATCGAAGGGAGAAATTTTTTCATTCAGCCCTTCGCCACTGTCGAATGATATTGCGCTTACCATTCCCGTATATTTCTTGAGAATTGATTTAGTTACAACCGAGTTATCTGCATACTTTATTAAATCCAGCAGAATGTGTTTCGTTCCTTTTTCAAGCTCAATGATATCTTTTTCTTCTCCGTCTTCAGATGTGGTGATGTGCATGTTATTTAATTTTTATGGTGTATGTTTTTGAAATAAAAAAAGGAAGATAAAATAAAAATGGATGGGCGATGAAACCCTCATTTTTTTTGGTTATGTAAGAGACTCATAAGGCGGCAATAAGCGCTGCCAGGTCTCCTTTGGAGATGCCGAGTTTCATTTGAAGCTTAGCAAGCATCTCATCTTTCTTACCGTCTTTAAATGCCAGCTCAGCGTAAGTAAGCCCGAATTTCTCTATGAGTTTTTCTTTTTGCAGTATCCAGTTACCATGTACTGCTGTAACTTTTACATGTTGAATGGGAGTGTTTTCTTCAGATGAATTTGCTTCGTGTGTGGTGAGCATTGATTTATGATTTTTGAACCATGCGAAAAAATCACATAGAACATACATATACTCTTAAACCTGCCGAAGTGTTTCATAATTTTGAATAATGTTGAATGAATCCTTGTTTTAGAGGTGGACCGAAAAGTACTGTCGTCATGCCGGGAGCCTATCCCGCGTTGCAGGAAAACAACACTTGATGTCGCTTATTTACCTACGCACACCTCTACCTAAAGGAGCACCCCTCTCGCGCGCGATCATGCAACCTAACTGTCGGTCATTCAGGAGTTATACCGTTCATTTCCAAATTATTTTTTGATTTTTTTTTAAGTTTGTTGAAGGCACTTCTGATTGATCTCGTGCTGGGCACTTTTTAAGGCTCGTCCTTCATCGCCCATC